>Ga0214923_10005444_pt1 | contig 14790 bp, 12 predicted proteins | sample LL1510_MetaG_FD_177993 | JGI IMG/M metagenome (GOLD analysis project Ga0214923, IMG submission 177993) | Freshwater microbial communities from Lake Lanier, Atlanta, Georgia, United States - LL-1510 | ecosystem: Environmental > Aquatic > Freshwater > Lake | place: USA: Georgia | collected... | reverse complement strand
TTGTCCTTTCAAAAGCAGCAGGTTTGTTCGTTGATCCGAAAAAAGGACCTGTTTTGTTGAACTACGGAATTGAAGAAGCACGCTTTACAAAACCCGTTTATCCAGGAATGACCATCGGCGTGCGTTTTACAGTGAAAGAAAAAATCGATCAAGAAAAACGTTCCGAAGACGATATTGCTAAAGGCATCGTGAAATTCCTTGTGGATGTCTATGACGAAACAGGCGAAACCGTTGCACTAGCTACTATCCTAACAATGGTGAAAAAATTGAAAGACGCGTAAATTTTTTAGGCGCCTAATCCGCCTACACCTACAAGTTTGTTTCAAAAGTAACTACGCCAATAGTAAAGCAACAACGAGCTGCCGCCGGTCGCTGTTGTTGCTTTGTGGCTGTGTACTTTTGTTCACAAAGCTTTCCGTTTCCGTCGGGGCGTGGGATGAATTTGAAGATGTGTTTCCACAATCCTGTCTCAATTGACAAAAGTGAGGAAAAGACAATTTTCGAATGGCTAATCCCGAAGGGATGACATAATTTTATTCTCCGAACGACTTCAATTGAGACTTGACTTTTGGGTCCTTGAATTTTAAATGGCCTATAAAACAAATCCTTTAAGCTTAAGCGAAACTACTATTTGCAATTACCATTTAAAATTCATTAATTTTACATTCAAATCGTAAATCATGTCCAAAATCACTGACTTCTCACAATTGGATGTAAAGAAAAAATACTCGTACGCCGATTACTTGACGTGGACTTTCGATGAGCGAATTGAATTGATTAAAGGCTGGATTTATAAAATGAGTCCTGCTCCGAGAAGAAAACATCAGGCCGTTTCAAGCAATTTGTCCTTTGAAATGAAAAAATATTTCATTACTTGTAATTGTCAAATTTACGAAGCACCTTTTGACGTACGATTAAAAAAGAATAAAGGAAGTGATAGCGAAGTGGACACCGTTGTGCAACCTGACATTTCAGTTTTTTGTGATGTTAGTAAATTGGATGATCGCGGCGCAATTGACGCCCCCGATTTGGTGGTCGAAATCACATCAGATAGCACCATGAAAAAAGACTACAACGAAAAGTTTAATCTTTACGAAGAAAATGGCGTGCAAGAATATTGGATTGTTAATCCCGACTCAAAAAGCATGGAAATTTTCACAAAAGTGGATGACAATTTTGAATCAGCGGGTGTGTTCAATGTCAACGATGGTGCTTTGTCCGTTACTTCTGTACTTTTCCCTGAACTAAATGTTGACTTAGTAAGCGTATTTAAGGATTAATTGACTTACCGTCTTAAAAATAAATAGACTTTTAAGAACAAATTACTTTTTTCGTTCTTTCTAAAAATAAGATTTTAGTGAAAAATTAAGATTTACGTGCGATTGCTTTCAAGGCGGCCGCAACTACGTCTTGTGTGTCGATACCGTATTTTGTCATCAATTCCATCGGTGTACCACTTTCTCCAAAACTGTCGTTTACGGCAACGTATTCTTGAGGTGTAGGCAAGAATCTGCTTAATACTTGAGCTACTGCATCCCCCAATCCTCCGTGACGCATATGTTCTTCTGCTGTAACAACGCAACGGGTTTTAGAAACTGATTTTAAAATCGCTTCTTCGTCTAAAGGTTTGATGGTGTGCATATTGATTAATTCAGCAGAAATGCCTTGTTCCTTCAATAGTTGAATGGCTTCGATTGATTTCCAAACTAAGTGACCACAAGCAATAATCGTAACATCGGTTCCATCTAATAAAACATCTGCTTTTCCTATGATGAAAGGAGTGTCAGGTTTTACAAAAACAGGCATTACAGGTCGTCCAAAACGCAAATAAACGGGACCTTCATGGTCTGCAATGGCTATAGTTGCTTGTTTCGTTTGATTGAAATCCGCTGGAACGATAACAGTCATGTTAGGAAGCATGCGCATCATCCCGACATCTTCTAAAATTTGATGGGTAGCACCATCTTCGCCCAATGTTAAACCTGCATGTGAAGCACAGATTTTTACGTTTTTCTTGGAATAAGCTACCGACTGACGAATTTGATCGTAAACGCGCCCAGTAGAGAAATTGGCAAATGTGCCCGTAAATGGAATTTTTCCTCCGATGGTCATTCCGGCTGCTAAACCAATCATGTTTGCTTCTGCAATTCCCACCTGAAAAAAACGTTCTGGATGGGCATTTTTAAAAGCATCCATTTTTAATGAACCAATTAAGTCAGCACACAACGCAACGACATTTGGATTTTTTTGACCTAATTCAGCCAAACCTTCTCCAAACCCTGAGCGCGTGTCTTTGTTGCCTAAAATTTCAAATTCCATTTCTATAAATTTAAATTGATTGTTTTATTTGAGTCAATGCGAAATACTTTTTCTTTCGTATACGCCGTTGATTTTTGATTTTTTTCGCGGTAAACCACTTTGTAATTTCCGGGTTGAAGATTCCAGTTTCCTTTTACACTGTCGTCTTCCAAATTACAAACCCATTCAAAGGTGTTATTTTCCTTAACTATAAAAATCTGCCCGACGAGTCCTTTTTGAGCACTGTAGGTAAACGTTCCGTAAGGCACTACGTCGATTATTGTTGTTTTACTTTGCTGAATGTCAATGCGTTGATAGGTGCGAGGCAAGGTGAAAATTTCCACATCATACGTGCCAACTAAGTATTTTTGCTTGGCGTTTAATTGTTGGTGATTCAAAGTTTCAATATGATCTTTTTGCATGACACGCATCGTTAAGTGATTGACGTCCATTGCTTTTGTTGTCATTTTCAACCATCCTTGTGGCGCATCCACAGAAATAATATTGTGTTTAAATTGTTGAATGCTAATGTCTTTTTTCTCCACCTTCGGTAAAGTATTGACCACCAAATCGTATTTCAAAGAAGGATCCATGAAAACCGTATCTGGATTTCCATACCGATTCAGCGTATGCGTCCATGTATATTTCAAGTTTTTAGTTCCTGCCTCGAAGATAAAAAGACTAACGTCCGTTTCAAGCGGTCTACCTTGTACATCATTCAAATTGATTTGAGCGGAAGTACTTAATAAAGTCTTTGAAATCACACTGTTCAGCACCGTTTTAAACGCATCTTTACTTTCTGCGTCTGTAAATGAGCCTATACAATTGAATTTTTCCAAATACGACAAATCCATTCCTAAACCTATAACGAAAGGTGTCACTTTCACGCCTTTTTCTTTCAGCTTTTTTGCAATGACACACGGGTCATTATCACAGGATTCCAAACCATCGGTAATGAGAATGATAAAATTGCGAGAAGTTGTATCAGGGAAATCAGCTGCTGATGCTTCTAAAGATCGTGCGATGGGCGTTGCTCCTTTTGCGTTGATGCTCTTTACTTTTGCTTTGATCGCGTCAATGTTGCTGTAAGCGAAAGGCACCTCTAGCTTCGTGTCGTTGCAATCCTGATAGGTGCTAGTAACCGCCGATTGATGTCCGTAAACACGGAGTGCAATTTCAAGATCGGGAATGTCTCGCAATTTTTCTATCGAGTTGGAAAGAATTTCCTTTGCAGCTGACATGCGGGTTTGCTTGTCCCAATCCAAATTCATACTGTTGGACGCATCTAAAATGAAAAGAATGCGCGTTTTTGTCTGACTGAAGCTCGAACTCCAGCTTACGAACAACAATATGAATAGAATAAATCTCACCAATTAATAATCACCAAGTGTTTCTTCCAGTTGGTTCAGTGCGCGTTCCAATTGTTCAGCATTCGGTGCGGATCCATGCCATTTGTGTGTGCCCATCATATAGTCCACTCCTTGTCCCATTTCTGTTTTCATAATGATAACAATTGGTTTTCCATTTCCTGTTTTTTCTTTGGCAACATGCAATGTTTGGCGAATGCTATCGAAATCGTGACCGTCCATATGAAGAACGTCCCATCCAAAAGCTTGCCATTTTGCTTCTAAATTACCTAAAGACAAAACATCGTCCACATCTCCATCAATTTGACGACCGTTATAATCAATGGTAGCAATGATATTATCTACTTTATTTGCGGCTGCATACATAGCTGCTTCCCAAATTTGCCCTTCTTGTAATTCGCCGTCACCATGCAAAGTATATACAAGTGACTTATCGCCATTTAGTGTCTTTGTTTGAGCAGCGCCAATCCCTACGGAAAGACCTTGTCCTAAAGAACCAGAAGCCATGCGAACACCCGGTAATTTTTTATCGGTTGAAGGATGACCTTGTAAGCGAGTTGATAATTTTCGGAAAGTAGAAAGTTCACTTACTGGAAAATATCCCGAACGCGCTAAAACGCTGTACCAAACCGGTGAGATATGACCATTTGAAAGGAAAAACAAGTCCTCATTTATTCCGTCCATTGTAAAATTGGAAGCAGTATGTTTGAGTTGTTCGAAATATAGAAAAGTAAGAAAATCAGCGCATCCAAGTGAACCACCTGGGTGACCAGAACTGACAGCAGCAACCATTCTCACGATGTCTCTACGAACTTGCGAGGCTGTTTTTTTCAAATCATCATTGTGCATGGGAAAAAGTATTTTATTTCATTTACAAAGCTAAGTTTTATTACTTTAGCTAATGCCAAAAAAAAGTTTAATGCAACTTTTAGTTTTAAAAAAAGTCTATCAACAAATCTAATTAATGAAAACGACCCTTCTAACTGCGGTTTTTTTATTGGGATTACATGTTTCAATTGATGCGCAATCTTTCAATAAAGACCTACTTAAAAGCTACACACTTACTGAATTGAAAGTTATCGAAGCTAAGAACAATCAAGAAATGAAAATGCTTAATTATGCTGTTGAAAACGCAGTGTATTTAGTGGATATACCTCAAGGAAAACAAATAAATTTTCCAGTTCTTGATGGGGATGGCTCGTCGAAAAAATTTACAGATTATGGTCTCAAAATCATTGATCGCACGCAATATTTTCGTTTGAAAAATAATGCAAAGAAAATACTAGTTGTCAAATCCTCCAACATCCTTCTATTGGAAATGAAATAATTTCAAACATGAAAAAGATCCTCGCATATTCACTTTTTTTCTTAGCTACCTTTAGCAGTTTTGGACAAACTACATTGACAGTAACAGGTCCAGATTACCCACCATCAAGTCCTTTAAATTGTAGCGCGATAGTTCCCTCAGGTGGAACCGGAACAAATTTTATTGATGGTGCTGGAAATTATACTTCTAATCGAAGAGATACAGTAGTTTTTTGTCCAGATTTAACACAAGGTTCAAAGGTTTCCATTGCTTTTGCAACTAATATTGGATTTGAATTTAATGTCGATCCTACCGATACAATCTATATTTTTGATGGCCCAAGTACAAATGCCCCATTACTAGGAGCGTACAATTCTGGAACCAATCCAACTGGCTTTTATGTTCAAGCTTCGTTTTTAAATAATCCTTCAGGATGCTTGACAGTTGTTTTTCACTCAGATGCTGCTACAGAGGGAACAGGATGGGTAGCTAATGTAGCTTGCGGCGATTTACCACAGCCCTTTTACCCTCACATTGAAGCCTATAAAAACGGGGTGGGACCAAATGTTTTAAATCCTTTAGATACAGGTTATGTGGATGTTTGTCTAGGAGATTCCATCATGTTAATTGCCAAACCAACGTTTCCTTTTTCATTGGAAAACACCGGAACAGGTTATTCTCAAAATGCAGGAAATTGTGCATACAACTGGGATATAAGTGGTGGTGGTGGTACTTTCACGAATGATACGATTTGGTTCACTCCGACGCAACGTGTGGGATACTACGTGGATTTGCGCATCACCGATCCTTTTCCATTAATACAACGAATTACATGTAAAATTCGCGTTTCGCAACAACCTTATTTTGGAGGAACGGGTTCATTGCAAGACACAATTTGTTTAGGAACTACTACCAATTTATTAGGAGGAGTTACGCCTACAGATACTGTAGGTGTAGAAATTCCTGGTAGTGAATTCGCTATCGGTGGAATATTTGCAGGATTAACGTTCCTTCCAGACGGTTCTGGGGCGCAATACACAACATCGATTGCAATTTCAGGATTTGACTCAAGTGCTGTCATTACTTCAGGAGCTGATTTTGACCAATTGTGTTTAGACATCGAACACTCTTATATTGGAGACCTAGAAATTCAACTGACTTGTCCCAATGGAACTTCGGTCTCGATTATGAATGCCTACAATTCTACATTTGGTTCACAACTTATTCCTGGAGGTTGTGGAAGTGGAATCGGTACTTTCCTTGGTAATGATACAAATATAGATGGTGGTGCACCGGGAACTCCTGTTATGACCTATTGTTTTTCCCCTACACAGGCTACTTTTGGTACTATTTGTTCAGAAAATTCGGCCGGAAACACAATTACAAATGCCTATGGTTTTCAAACAATGAACCCAAATGGAGTGTATTTACCTGATGGAAATTTTAATAATTTCGCAGGCTGCCCTGTAAATGGAAATTGGGTTATTACAGTACAAGATAATCAAGGAATTGATGACGGTTATATTTTCCAATGGGGATTATACTTTAACTCGTCTCTTTATCCTGAATCTGAAACGTATCAAAACATTGTTACTACGAGCTGGTGGAGTCCTGATCCAACTATTATTTCTGGATTAAATGATACTTCCATCGTTGTTCAACCAGGTCAAGTAGGAAATTTTGGATACACTTTCAATGTAACGGATAATTTTGGCTGTCATTATGATACAACCGTAAACATTCAAGTTGTAGCGGGACCAACCATTTTTACTCCGACATTCACGTGTAGTTCAACCTATCAAGTTTCTGGAACACAAACGTTTGGAGGTGGAGTATGGTCTTCACCAAGCCCTGAAGTTTCTTTCACCACTTCGACAACTACAAATCCTGTAATTACTGCATCTACACCAGGAACGTACGTAATTAATTTCTTGGACAATGAATGCAGTGGTTCAGTTGCTACACAAATTCAATTTTTGTCTGATATTGCTGTGGATATTCCTGATACTACTGTTTGTGCGAACACAAACTATCTTATTCAACCTGTTTTTTCCTCGAATGGATCGTTAAGTACAGCTTATACGATTAGTTGGAATGATGGTACTAGTGCTGCAACACATCTCGCAAACAATGCTGGTACATACATTATTACTGTTTCAAATTCGTGTGCTACAGATAAAGACACATTAATCATTTTAGAGCAACCAAGCATTACAATTGATCCGCTTTCATGTGACTTGAAATATCAAATAGCTAACACTTACGCTCCAAATGGTGGGCATTGGTCTTCTATTGACCCCGCTATTTCTTTTTCAAATGCAAATTCATCAAACCCGTTAGTCAGCACAACTTTAGGAGGGGTTTTTCCTATTACATTTAAGGATACAGTTTGTAATACAACGCTTTCAGCTAGTATAGAATTTCCGCCTTATATTACATTGGCACTAGATGACACAACGATTTGTATTGGATTGTCTGCAGATATTGTTCCACTTATGACCAACTTAACCCCAACACAACTGAACTATGTTCCAACTTATAATTTCTCTTGGAATGACGGGTATCCTAATATGACTCGTCCTATAAATACAGCAGGCATTTACGGCGCAACCGTTTCAAATGAATGTTATACTAAGACTGCTACGTCAACAGTTGCCTTGCAACCTTGCGATATAAGTGTTCCGAATATCATCTTTATTTCATCAACAGTTGGAAACAATTTGTTTTTTATTACCTATCATGGATTGGTTGAGTTTAATTGTGTTATTGTTAATCGTTGGGGAGATTTAATTTATGAATACAGTGATCCTGCAGGACATTGGGATGGAAAAGACAAACATGGTAAACTAGTTACAGAAGGAACTTATTTTTATAAAATCAATGCTCGTTTTGATGGAGTTGAGGAAGGATTTGTCAAACAAGGGTTTGTCGTCGTAAAGCACTAACCTCAAATATAGTTGAGATAAGAGCAGTTGTCTTCGGATAGCTGCTTTTTTTATTTGATAAACTTATTTTTCAAACAAAGTCGTTTCTTACCTTTGCTCAAATTTATAGACAGAATGAATGGTCAACTTACTTTTCAAGAAGATATTTTACAAGGAGTACCAGCCGTAGTTCCTCCCAAAAAAGAATACGATGCAACTGTTAATCATGCACCAAAGCGAAAAGATATTCTTACGTTGGAGGAAAAAAAATTGGCTTTGCGAAACGCATTGCGTTATTTCCCAAAAGAGCAACATGCTGAATTATCAGCGGATTTTTGGCATGAATTGAACACCTATGGGCGCATCTACATGTATCGCTATCGTCCAGAATATAAAATGTATGCACGTCCGATTCAGGAATATCCAGGAAAGTCAGTCCAGGCGAAAGCCATCATGCTAATGATTCAAAACAACTTGGATTACGCCGTTGCGCAACATCCGCATGAATTGATTACGTATGGTGGAAACGGCGCGGTTTTCCAAAATTGGATTCAGTATCGTTTGACAATGAAGTATCTTGCTGAAATGACGGACGAACAAACTTTGGTGATGTATTCAGGTCACCCGATGGGATTATTTCCTTCTCATAAAAATGCGCCTCGTGTTGTAGTTACCAACGGCATGATGATTCCAAATTATTCTAAGCCTGATGATTGGGAGCGCTTCAATGCGCTTGGTGTAACGCAATACGGACAAATGACAGCGGGTTCGTACATGTATATTGGCCCACAAGGGATTGTACACGGAACAACGATTACCGTTTTGAATGCTGTGCGTCGTATTGCAAAAAATCGCGACGATATAAAAGGAAAATTGTTTGTAACAGCAGGTTTGGGAGGAATGTCAGGCGCACAACCCAAAGCGGGTAATATTGCGGGTGTCATCTCTGTAACCGCTGAAGTGAATCCAAAAGCAACGCATACGCGTCATTCGCAAGGATGGGTCGATGAGAAAATGACTGACTTGGACGAATTGTGTGCTCGTGTTCGCAAAGCACAAGAAAAGAAAGAAACCGTTTCAATTGCATTTCTCGGAAATGTGGTTGAGGTGTGGGAAAAATTTGACATTGAAGGAATTCACGTGGATTTAGGTTCCGATCAAACTTCCTTACATAATCCTTGGGCTGGGGGTTATTATCCGGTTGGTTTGACTTTTGAAGAAGCAAATGAAATGATGGCTAACGAACCGGATACATTTAAGGAATATGTTCAAAAAAGTTTGATAAGACACGCAGAGGCAGTCAACAAGCATACTGCAAAAGGAACGTATTTCTTTGATTATGGTAACGCTTTCTTACTTGAATCTTCTCGTGCAGGAGGGGATGTAATGGCAAAAAATGGAATCGATTTCAAATACCCATCTTACGTTCAAGATATTTTAGGGCCAATGTGTTTTGATTTTGGTTTCGGTCCTTTCCGTTGGGTATGTACAAGTGGAAAACCTGAAGATTTAGCTAAAACAGATGCAATCGCTTGTAGCGTTTTGGAAGAAATGATGCTTCATTCTCCCGAAGAAATCCAACAGCAAATGGCGGACAACATTCAATGGATCAAAGGCGCACAAGAAAACAAATTGGTGGTGGGTTCACAAGCTCGTATTTTGTACGCGGATGCCGAAGGACGTATGAAAATAGCTGAAGCATTCAACAAAGCAATTGCCAATGGTGAAATCGGACCTATAGTTTTAGGTCGTGACCACCATGACATTTCAGGAACAGATTCACCTTACCGAGAAACGTCCAATATTTATGATGGTTCTCGTTTTACAGCTGATATGGCAATTCAAAATGTTATTGGCGATAGTTTCCGTGGAGCGACATGGGTTTCCATTCATAATGGAGGTGGAGTAGGGTGGGGAGAAGTAATCAATGGTGGTTTTGGTATGCTATTGGATGGATCTGTAGATGCTGACAGAAACTTAAAAATGATGCTGCATTGGGATGTAAACAATGGTATTGCTCGACGCAATTGGGCAAGAAATGAAAATGCAGTGTTTGCCATCAAACGTGCAATGGACGCTGAACCTTTATTACAAGTAACCCTTCCAAATAGTGTTGATAATATCATTCTAGATCAATTTTAACTTATAATGCGGCAGACAATAACACATTTTTATCGTTTGAACGCATTTCGATTTTTTGCAGCTTGGCTTGTAATGATTGGGCATGCAGAATCCATTCGTGAAGTGAAAGGAAATTTTAATTTGCATGCATTTTCCGTCTTTAGAAATGGTCAACATGCGGTCACTTTTTTCTTTGTATTAAGTGGTTTTTTGATTACCTATTTATTACTAAAAGAAAAATCAACAACAACCGATATCAACGTTAAACACTTTTACTGGAAGCGGATCGTGCGTATATGGCCACTTTATTTTTTGATGGTATTTATTGGTTTATATATGCAGCCATGGGTTGTTTCATTCGTTCATCCACACTACCATCCCAAACACAGTCCATTGGAAGTTTTACCTTATTTTTTACTGTTTGTTCCTGGATTGCATTCACATTTTTTTGGTAGTAATTTGCTTGAACCGCTTTGGTCGATTGGAGTAGAAGAATGGTTTTACCTTATTTGGGGACCATTTATGAAATGGATAAAACGCTCGATTTTTTGGTGGATAATTGGATTTTTAATTTTAAAAATCGCACTTAATCAGTTGACAATTTACGGAAATTTTCCAGAATTTATTGTTTATTTTGTTCGCATGATGCAAATGGAATCAATGAGTTTAGGAGCTTTGGTTGCACTTTTGTTTTTTTCAGAAAAACCTGTTATCCTTCCACAAAGGATGCTCCTCATACTTGAATATTTAGTTGGTTTTTTGGTCTTAGCCATTATCTTTTGGAATAAAAGTTTAGAACATTTTCTAAATGATTTGGGGGTACAAGAGAAAAGCACTTTTACTTTAATCAATGCAATGATTTATGCTGCATTCATTGGGCTTGTATCTTTGCGAAATAAAAAACACGTTATTTTGGACCATAAATGGTTAAATTGGTGTGGTGAAATTTCATACGGAATTTACATGTACCATTTGTTGGTAATCACACTAATTTGGACTTTAATTGAACCTTATCATTTTCAATCGACGGCAGAAACGATTCTTTTTCATTTAAGTACATTATCGATAACCATAATGATTGCTGGGCTTTCAAAGAAATATATTGAAAATCCAATTCTAAAATGGAAAAACTGGATTCACTAACTTATCTTCTGTTGAAACTTGCTTTGATATAGGTAGTGTGTTTTTTGTTAAAATACACTCTTCGATTGTCTTCATTTTGAAGTTCGAAATTTCCGTCAATGGTAAATTTAAACTCAGTAAATGCATAGCCAGTATAGAAAACAACAGTCGCTTCATAAATACTGTCTTTTATTACTTCTCTTAATGGATAATCTTTTTCCCAAGATAATGGACTGTCGTTTCCTCTGACGCCCAAAGTTTTGCTGCCATTTAGGTCGGAAGCATTCAATTGAAAAATCACCTTTTGTTTATATGTAGGTTGAACACACCCCATTAAAAAAAGTCCAATTAAGATAGGAAATAGCTTATACATGTTTCTTTCTTTTTGTTAGTAAGTAATCCAACCCAAATCGTCCAGAGCCCATAATAAAAGTATATAAACACACCCAGAGAAATCCAGCTGCAGGTAAACAATTCCAAACCCCACTTTCCCACTGTTGCATAAAAATGGCTACAAGCATTGTTGCAATAATGAGTAAAGAAGCAAGCCTTGTTTGCAAACCAATAAGTAGTAAAAGTCCACCAACTGCCTCACTAAAAGCCCCCATCCAAGCAAAGAAAACAGGGAATTGTGCAAATATCCCCCCGTATGCCTTTACATCATTGGGGAACCAAAAAGCAACTTCAAATAAACCAAGATTATTATCAATAGGCGACCAAGGCATTCCAAATTTTGCAGCACCAAAGTCTGTAGTTAATAAATAACCACAAATCACACGAGGCATTGCGATCATTAAGTCTTGCCACCAGTATGGCAGAATGGTTGGACGTGTAATTTTCAAAAGTAATTTCATCGAACTTAGCTAACTAGTAAAGATTTTATGTGCGCATCCAAAAAAAAACAATACTCGAAAAAGCTGGAAAAGCAATTGTGGTAAAAGTTAGTGAAATGTACTCGCCCAAAAACGATATAAAGTTAACACACTAAAATAAAAGAAACTAATAAAATAGATTTTTCGATTAACTTTATACATCAACTTATCTTATGAAAAAAATACTTGCTAGTTTGTTGTTTTTTGCGCTTTTTGTCACTCAAAGACTCGTTGCACAAAATGACAATTCCTTGCCTCTTAATCAGTATCGAATTCTTGCTTCACACAATAGCTACAAAAAGAAACCCAACGCAAAAGTCATCCGATTTTTAACTAAATTCAAGAAACAACTGGGTGAGTCAAACGACCCTAAACAAATTGATTACGGACATTTACCCTTGCCACAGCAATTCGATCAATATGGTATACAAGGAATTGAGATTGACGTGAACTACGACCCCAAAGGCGGACAATACAAAAAGCGAAAAGTCAATGCGTTTATATGTGGACTACGCCAAAGAGTAAAAGGAAAAACGATGAAAAAACCGGGTTTCAAAGTATTGCATATTGCTGATGTGGACTACGAAACGAATTATTTGACGTTCATAGAAGTTTTGCAAGAACTTAAATCTTGGAGTGAGAAACACCCCAATCATGCCCCAATTTTCATAAACATTGAAGCAAAAAATGATCATCCTGGAAATGAATCCAAATTTTTACGTCACTTGGGGTTCACAAAAGCACTCCCTTTTTCACGCGAAGCATACGATGATTTGGACAAAGAAATTTATGCCGTTTTGTCTCCCGAGAAAATCATCAAACCTTTGGACTTAAAAGGAACATTTCAGAGCATTCGCGAACGTTTAACGCAAAAAGGTTGGCCAACAAAAGAAGAATGTTTGGGAAAATTTATCTTTATTTTAGAGGGAAATCACGCTGAGGTGTATCTGGCGAATGGACTGAATCACCCTATGTTTGTGTATGGAAATCCGGGAGAAGATAACACAGCATTTGTAGTGAAAAATGATCCTATTGGACATGAAGATGAAATTAAACAGTTAACGTTTACCTACATCGTACGAACGCGCTCAGACGCAGGAACGTTAGAAGCAAGAGCAAACGATTATACCCGATTTAATGCAGCTGTAAAAAGTGGTGCACAAATTATATCAACTGATTATTACAAAGCCGACCCAATGATTGGTACTTTTCAAATCAAGTTGCCGAAATAACGCTCCTTCTAATTCCTTGACTTTTTGGGGTAAACAAAAACATTTGTTGCTCATTTGCTGTTATGCTTTCGAAAATTTGCCACAATACCATAAAAGTGGTATTTTTGCAGATAATTAACTTGTTATTTATAATTAATCTAAATAAAAAGACGTATGATAACAGTCACGGATACAGCAAAAAAGCAAGCGCTACGGCTGATGGAAGACGAGGGGAAAGACGGTTATTTCATTCGTGTTGGTGTACAAGGAGGAGGTTGCTCTGGCTTGATGTACCAACTTACGTTTGACAACGAAGAAAAAGAAGGAGACAAAAGCTTTGAGGACAATGGCGTTAAAGTTGTTGTCGATAAAAAAAGCTATTTGTATTTAATCGGAACCACCTTGGATTTTTCAGGTGGGTTGAATGGAAAAGGCTTTGTTTTCAAAAATCCGAATGCAGACCGAACGTGCGGTTGCGGTGAATCATTTTCAGTTTAATCATTGACTTTTTATGGCTAATTATACCGAAAACGAGCTCGCAAAAGACCTTGAGAATCAAGAATACAAATTTGGTTTTGTTACCGATATTGAAACGGATACTGTTCCAATTGGATTGAATGAAGACATCATTCGTTTGATTTCCAATAAGAAAAATGAACCAGAATGGTTGTTGGAGCATCGATTAAATGCCTTCAAGATTTGGCAAGGAATGACAGAACCTGAATGGGCGCATGTGCATTATACAAAACCGGATTTTCAAGCAATTGCGTATTATTCAGCTCCTAAACAAACAAAGAAATACGAATCATGGGACGATGTTGACCCAGAAATGAAGGCGACCATGACTAAATTGGGCATTTCCATGGAAGAACAACAACGTTTGACAGGAGTTGCTGTGGATTTCGTTATGGATTCTGTTTCTGTTGCCACTTCATTCAAAGAAAAACTGAAGGAGCTTGGAATTATTTTTTGTTCTTTCTCAGATGCCGTTCAAGAACATCCTGAATTGGTAAAAAAATACATGGGAACCGTTGTTCCTACTACGGATAACTTTTATGCAGCCTTGAATTCAGCTGTTTTTACGGATGGTTCATTCTGCTACATTCCGAAAGGAGTTCGTTGTCCAATGGAACTTTCGACCTATTTCCGCATCAATGCCGGAGGTACAGGACAGTTCGAGCGTACTTTGGTAGTTGCCGATGAAGGTGCTTATGTTTCTTACTTGGAAGGTTGTACAGCTCCTCAACGCGATGAAAATCAGTTGCATGCGGCAGTTGTTGAATTAATCGCTTTGGAAAATGCCGAAATCAAATATTCAACCGTACAGAACTGGTATCCAGGTGATAAAGAAGGAAAAGGAGGGGTTTTTAATTTTGTGACAAAACGTGGAATTTGCGAACGAAATGCCAAGATTTCTTGGACGCAAGTGGAAACAGGTTCGGCTGTAACATGGAAATATCCTTCTTGTATTTTGAAAGGAGATCATTCAATTGGTGAGTTTTACTCGGTTGCAGTAACGAACAATTACCAACAAGCGGACACCGGAACGAAAATGGTCCATTTGGGCAA
>Ga0214923_10005441_pt1 | contig 14793 bp, 12 predicted proteins | sample LL1510_MetaG_FD_177993 | JGI IMG/M metagenome (GOLD analysis project Ga0214923, IMG submission 177993) | Freshwater microbial communities from Lake Lanier, Atlanta, Georgia, United States - LL-1510 | ecosystem: Environmental > Aquatic > Freshwater > Lake | place: USA: Georgia | collected... | reverse complement strand
GGGTTTCATTTGTCCACGACCTCTCGCCGTAGCTGCGTAAACAAAGCTCAGATCTTCAATGGCGGCGCGGGTGCTCTCATAGACTTTTGCTTGTTCAAGCAGATAGGTTGCGCCAGCCGCCGCCGCGTATGCTCCTTTGCGATAGGCTCCGGTTCTGGGCCAACCTTCTTTTGGCGCAACCAAACGAAGATCGCTAAGCCCAAAATTGGCCATGGCCCGCGCGCACATTCCTATGTTGACAGCCAATTGCGGCCGCACCAATACAATCGCCGGTCCGCCAGAGAGGCGTTTTTTTGATTTATCAGTTCCTGCGCCGACCACGATTATTCCTTTGCGCTCTCCAGGGGCGGCTGCAACTTATTCGCAAAGTTATGTGCGGGGAAAGGGCTATTGGCGCCTGATTTGCCCGTTAAGGGCGCGGCGTTATAAAACGCGCTCAACTAAGGACCAGACCAAGATGCAAAAAATTAAAGTTGCGCACCCTGTCGTCGAGCTCGACGGCGACGAAATGACCCGCATTATCTGGGCCTTTATCAAGGACAAATTGATTCGTCCCTATCTCGATATTGACCTGCTTTATTACGATCTGTCTGTTCAAAATCGAGATGCGACAGATGATCAAGTAACAATCGATGCGGCGAACGCGATCAAGCTTCATGGCGTGGGCGTTAAATGCGCAACCATCACGCCGGATGAAGCGCGTGTTGAAGAGTTTCGTCTAAAGCAAATGTGGAAGTCGCCCAATGGGACAATTCGCAACATCCTGGGCGGCGTTATTTTCCGAGAGCCGATCATTTGCAAAAATGTTCCGCGTCTCGTGCCTGGATGGACGCAGCCCATAGTCGTTGGTCGACATGCCTATGGCGATCAATATCGCGCTACGGATTTCAAGATACCAGGAAAAGGACGCTTAACGATCAAATTCCAGGGCGATGATGGACAGTCAATCGAGAAAGAGGTTTTTGCTTTTCCTGGCCCCGGCGTCGCCATGGCGATGTATAATCTGGATGACTCTATCCGTGAATTTGCGAGAGCGACCTTTAACTATGGCTTAACGCGCAAATTCCCAGTCTACTTATCAACGAAAAATACAATTCTGAAAGCTTATGACGGAAGGTTCAAGGATCTCTTTCAGGAAATTTACGAGGCTGAATTCAAGTCGCAATATATGACCCTGGGTCTGACTTATGAGCATAGGCTCATTGATGACATGGTTGCTTCCGCCCTGAAATGGTCAGGCGGATACATATGGGCGTGTAAAAATTACGATGGCGATGTGCAGTCAGACACAGTCGCGCAAGGGTTTGGATCGTTGGGGCTTATGACAAGCGTCTTGATGACTCCCGATGGCAAGACAGTCGAGGCGGAAGCGGCGCATGGCACAGTAACGCGACACTATCGAGAACATCAAAAGGGGCATGAAACGTCGACCAATTCAATCGCCTCAATTTTCGCTTGGACGCGCGGGCTTGCCCATCGAGCTAAGCTTGATGACAATGCTGAACTCGCGCGTTTTGCTAAAAATTTGGAAATAGTTTGCGTCGCGACCGTGGAGAGCGGCTTTATGACAAAAGATCTGGCTTTACTTGTGGGGCATCGCCAGAGATGGTTGTCGACGACAGGCTTCCTCGATAAAATTGACGAGAACTTGCGCAAATCAATGGCCTAGGCTTTTCTTAGGCATGTGAGGGGATTTGAGGTTTCTTACCTCTCCCGTCATCTTTTCTCAACTCGATCGACTTTCAAGCATGATCGAGATTGAAAGAGGCCTGCTTCACATCTATATAACCGCGCTATAGGCCCATAGGGGATTCGCGGTAATGATGGTTGAACTGGAAGAGTCCTATAAGCCAACGGACGATGAGCCGTTCATGAATGAGCGACAGAAAGAATATTTCCGTCGCAAGCTTCTTGCGTGGAAAGAAGATATTCTGGAAGAAAGTCGCGAAACGCTTGTTGCTCTTCAAAGTGAAAATGAAAATCACCCAGATCTTGCAGATCGCGCCTCATCAGAGACGGATCGAGCAATCGAATTGCGCGCGAGAGATCGTCAGCGAAAATTAATCGCTAAGATTGAAGCGGCGATTGAGCGACTTGATGATGGCTCTTATGGTTATTGTGAAGAAACGGGCGAGCCAATTTCAATCAAGCGTCTTGATGCGCGCCCCATTGCGACACTGTCTATTGAGGCGCAAGAGCGGCATGAACGTCGCGAAAAAGTTTATCGCGACGATTGACCAAGCGCGTCATCTTTGAGGAATGGCTTTAAGCCGGCGTGTTGAAAAATATCACGCCGGCATTTTTATTCTTTGTCTGTTCTACCCAACAGGCGCGCCATTTCTTCCTCAAGCGAGTCCAAGGGATCAGAATTTGGCGCTTCTGCGCTCTCTTTAACGGTTGGCATAACCGGACGCTGCGGAGGCGGAGGCGGTGGTGGTGGCGGAGGAGGAGGCGCAGCGACGGACTTGGGGGGTTCCGGCAAAGGCGGCGGCGCGCTTCTGGGCGTTGCTGGCGCAAATATTGGCGGCGCCGGACGCTGGGCCTCAGGGCTAGCGGCAGTCGCGCCCGTCCCTTCTTCGTTTTCTTGCTTTGGCGTAATAACGCGTTGCGTCCTGGATAAAAACGACGGCATTCCTGGGGGGCGCGGCGGTGGCGCAGGTCTGGCGGGAGGAGCGCTTAAACCGAGAGAGGCGCGCGGGGAAGATGAGCTGATCGGCGGGGGCGCTGAAGTTGAGGAGGGCGGAGCGGGGCTGACGGCTGGCGCTGTCGCGCCTGCAGGCGCCGGACTTTTCTGGGCAAAAAGATCGGGCGGTAGATTAAGCGGCCCAGCCGGTTTTAACCCAGGCGCAGATGGCCTGACTTCAGGCGCCGGCTCATCGGGGATTGGCGTGGGCGGCGCTGGCCAGTTAGCCGTGGCGGTCGTTGGGGCGCTTCGATTTGTTGTTTGATCAACCCGATTAATGGCTCCTTCTACGAGAACGTCATTTGGGCCGCCAATCAGGAGAAGATGCTCGGTATTGTCCCGACGAACAATAACAAGCTGACGTTCCTTATCGAGATCAAAAACATCAACCACATCTAACCGTCTGGGGCGGTTGCGTGGTCCAGGAGCGCGGATGCGCTTTCCAAAGACAAGCCGGAAAATATAAACGAGCAGCAATGCGGCGAGTAGGAACGCCACGAGGGCGCCCAGTAAGGGCAACAATTGTGTAAATTTATCAGCCATGAAAAGGGGGTCTCTCGTTCGTCCTCTTCTGAACTTGCCAAACTATCAGCCTTTCTGGCAAGCGCGGACGGAATATGAATAAATGGTTAATGCCGCCTAAGCGCAAATTTGAGCGCTTTTGAGGCCAAAGGCACTTTAGAGCGCTTTTCTCTTTCGAGTGGGGTCAAGCCAATTGTGTCTCTCCCAACTGAATATTTTCGTTTCGGCGTTTTGACTCGGCGTTTTTAGCATTAACCTGACGCATAAATCGAATCGCTAAAAATCCGAGCAAGGCGCAAGACCTGCTCTTTTGTCGATAGGGCTTTTAAAATGACCGAGCGGGTGGCGTCTCCCGCCTATGAGCGAAGCGAACGATCCGGCAGTGCGCTGCTGGTGGTGGCTTTGGCGTGTCTGATTTTGGGAGTCGCGGCGATTTATTTTCTTGCGCCAGTAGGTTTGGCGCCGCGCTTCACTATGCTTGCTTTGGCGCTTTTTGGCGTTGCGGGCATCTTTTTTCTATTCGCTTATGCCGTAGGCTTGATCCAATTCTCGACACGGCAAGTTGGAGAAGATGTTAGCAAAATTATCGCCGATAGCTCGAGTGAGGGATTACTCATTACGATCGGCGAAGCCGAGATTTATTTCGCGAACCCAGCCTATCTAACCCTTTGTAGCGCTCATGACTTGGCGGGCGTTCGGGGCGTTGATCGGTTATTTTCTGGTCCGCCAGAAGTCTCTGAGGCGGTTTATCGGTTGGCGCAAGCAGCCCGCGCTGGCGTGGCGCATGCGGAAGATATCCGCCTCTCTCCGCCATTGCAGCCTAATAATGGATCTGTTGGGTGGTATCGCATTCGCGTGCGCCCCTTGCCGCAAATCGCCCTGCGGGCGGCGCTCTGGACGGTCGCGGACGTGACGGTGGAACGTCAGCGACAAGAAAATGTTTTTCAAGAACTTCAACATGCGATTGATTTTTTGGATCACGCCCCAGCAGGCTTCTTTTCAGCAGAGCCTTCTGGCGATGTCTCTTACATGAATAATACCCTCGCCGGTTGGCTGGGTTATGACTTAACGCAAGTTGGTTCTGGGGGCGCTACACTCTCCACGATTATCGCCAATGACAGCGCGGCTTTGTTATCCTCTATCCGCGGCGCGCCAGGAGAGGTGCGCATGGCGCAACTGGATTTAGATTTGCGCTGCCAGGATGGGCGCTCTTTGCCAGTGCGATTGCTTCATCAAGTCGCTTTTGGACAAAACGGGCAAGCAGGTTCTTCGCGCACGCTTGTTCTCAATCGCACAGCAGGCGAGCAGCCTGAAGACAATCTTCGCGCAGCAGAAGTTCGATTTGCGCGATTTTTTAATTCCACTCCGATGGCCATCGCTTCACTCGATAGCGAAGGTCGATTACACGAGGCGAACGCCGCTTTTGCTCAACTGATGCCTCAAGCGCGTGAAGCTGGATCATCAAAAAACGGATCGCCATGGCTTTTATTGCAGGGCGTCAATGAACGCGATCGCGCCACATTGCGCGCTGCAATTGACGAAGCTTTCAAGGGTAAAAGCGATATTCGGCCTGTTGACGCTGCTTTGGAAGATGGCGGAGCGTTGCGTTCTGCGCGATTTTTTGTCTCTCCGGGGGGGGATGCTGGTAAAAATGGCGCAATGATTTATGCCTTGGACACAACTGAACAACGCAAATTACAAGAAGAATTCGCTCAATCTCAGAAGATGAATGCCGTTGGACAACTAGCGGGCGGCATCGCGCATGATTTTAATAACATGCTTACGGCGATCATTGGCTATTCAGATTTACTCTTATCAAGCCATCGTCCAACTGATCCAGCTTTTAAAGATATTCGTCAAATTAAAGAAACAGCCAATCGCGCCGCGGGCTTAACGCGTCAATTACTGGCTTTTTCGCGACGTCAGACATTGAGGCCGCAGGTTTTACAACTTAGTGAGGCGCTATCCGATCTACAGATACTCTTACGTCGCGTTGTTGGCGAAAAAAATGAGCTTGAAGTTCGTCACGGGCGCGATCTTTGGTTTATCAAAGCTGATATTACCCAATTTGAACAAGTGATCATTAATCTTGTCGTCAACGCTCGCGACGCAATGCCGCCAACAGGTGGGCGCGTTCAGATACGCACCCGTAATGTTTTGACGAAGGAATGCGCAACTGTCGCAGATGAAACTCTGCCGAGTGCAGATTATGTGTTGATTGAGGTCGAAGATAACGGCGGCGGCATACCGCCAGAGGTTAGAGAAAAAATTTTTGAGCCTTTCTTTACTACAAAAGAAGTTGGTAAGGGCACCGGTCTTGGTCTCTCTACCGTCTTTGGTATCGTTAAACAGTCGGATGGTTATATTTTTGTTGATAGCGATCTGGGGAAGGGCACTGTTTTTAGGATTTTTCTACCCCGGCATGTGCCGGATGAAAAAGAAGCGGTTGTTAAGAATGATGAAGTTACAAAAACAACAGCGGATTATACGGGTCAGGGAATTATTTTATTGGTTGAAGATGAAGACGCCGTTCGTTCTATCGGCGCAAGGGCCCTTAGCTCTAGGGGATTTACAGTATTAGAGGCGACGACGGGTCAAGAAGCGCTTGAAATTGTTGATGCGCAAAAAGGAAAAATAGATCTTATTATTTCTGATGTGGTTATGCCGGAAATGGATGGCCCCGCCATGTTTGCTGAATTAAGAAAGCGCGGGGTTCGCGCGAAAATTGTGTTTGTGTCTGGCTATGCTGAAGAAGCCTTTGCTAAGAATTTGCCTGAGGGCGAGTTTGGATTTTTACCAAAGCCTTTTTCCATCAAACAACTTATCGAGACGGTCAAAAGTCATTTAAGCGCTTAAATCCTATAGGTACTGGAGTTTTATGAATTTAATGGATTGTTTTTTTAATTTTAAGCTACTCAGAGGCTGGCTTTTATGTAAGCCATTTGTCATTAAGAAGCAGTGATAAATCGTCTTGGCTGAAAATCGCCTCTCTGTCTTTCTTTCGTCCAGGGTCGAAACGCGCTCTAGGGAGTGTTAAATGAAACGCCAGATCATGAGAGTTACATTATTCTTATGCGCCCTTTTATGGGCTCATGATCTTACAGCTCAGGAATCTCCCGACCTCATTTTCCGTAAATCAACGGATTTTAAGCTGCTAACGCCCAATGATAAATTAGCGACCTATGGGATTGATGATCCTTTGATAGACGGTTTGGTTTGTTACTATACGGCCCATGAAAAGGGAGGCGTCGCAGGTATGTTTGGCGTCGCAGAGCAAACGTCGGAGGTTTCGCTATCTTGCAATCAGCATGGACCGATTAAATTTAAGGATAAATTTAATCAGGGAGATTCTGTTTTTAGCGAACGGCGCTCGCTGCTCTTTAAACGCATGCAGATCGTTCGCGGCTGCGACGTTAAGCGCAACATACTGGTTTACATGGTCTATTCAGATAGATTGATTGACGGATCGCCAGAGAGTTCAACCTCGACGGTAGTGATAACCCCTTGGGGCGGCCAGGGCCCAGCGCCGCGCTGCGGCGATTTTGTTAAAAATTAAGACAGGGTCCGATTGCGCAGAAAACCGCGTTATTCGAGGCTTGACGTCGATGCAGAGGCCATCGCATGGTTTGGAGATGTTGCTGCTTTTTTTAATTTTCACCAGATAGGTGATAGCTGACTTTAGTTTTGGCCGTGGTCGTCTTGTTTAATTGCATGACATGAAACGACATCCTGGCCGGCTTCGGTCGTGGGGAGTCTATGTCGCCAGCTCTTAAAATCTATAATACGCTTACGCGATCTAAAGAGTTCTTTGAGCCGATCGATTGCCGCAATGTGCGGATCTATGTCTGTGGGCCGACAGTTTATGATTACGCGCATATTGGCAATGCGCGGCCGATTATCGTCTTTGATCTTTTATTTCGGCTGCTGAGACATTTATACGGCGATAGGCATGTTAAATATGTACGAAATATCACCGATGTCGATGATAAGATAAATGCCCGCGCGGCTGAACGGGGCGTTACAATCCGTGAGTTGACCGAGAAGACTAATCAAATCTTCCAAGAGGATGTTAAAGCGCTTGGCTGCCTTGATCCAACTGTTCAGCCAAGAGCGACTGAACATATCGCGCAGATGATCCAGCTGATTGAGCGGTTAATTAGCGCAGGACATGCTTATGCTGCAGATCAGCATGTCTTATTCAATGTGCCGTCAATGCCGGGCTATGGTCAACTTTCACGTCGCTCCTTAGATGAGATGCTTGCTGGAGCGCGTATTGATGTTGCGCCTTATAAACGCGGCGACATGGATTTTGTTCTATGGAAGCCTTCTCATCCCAGCGAGCCGGGTTGGGACAGCCCTTGGGGGCGCGGGCGTCCGGGATGGCATATTGAATGCTCAGCAATGTCCTGGGCGCATCTTGGTGAAATTTTCGATATTCATGGCGGCGGCATTGATCTGATCTTTCCGCATCATGAAAATGAAATTGCTCAAAGCTGTTGCGCCTTCGACCGCGAAATTATGGCGCATTACTGGATGCATAATGGATTTCTCCAGGTCGAAGGCGAGAAAATGTCTAAGAGCTTGGGAAATTTTGTTACAATTCATGAATTGCTTCACTCGGAATTTTTTGGCGGTCGTGCTTGGTCTGGGGCTATATTGCGACTTGCGATGTTGCGCACGCATTATCGGCAGCCCATTGATTGGACAGTGAAGGCGTTGGAAGACGCGGCCAAAGTCTATAATGATTGGATGCGGGCGATGGACGGTGTGACGCCGTCTAAACCAACAGAAGAGTTTATCATTGCTTTGAGTGATGATTTAAACTTTGCTAAAGCTGAGGCGCATTTACATATTTTGAAAAGATCCGATCCAGCAGCCTTGGCTGCGTGTCTTGAATTTATGGGATTTGATAGTCATAAATCCTCTTCTCATGATCAATCTGACGAAGCGCAATTAGCAAAGATTGGTTTGACAAAATCTGATCTCGAGCAGCTGATAGTTGAGCGGATTGAGGCTCGATTAGCAAAGAATTGGCCCGAGTCTGACCGTATTCGCGATCAGCTTGAGAGTTTAGGCGTATCGCTTAAGGATAATAAGGATGGCACGACGTCATGGACATTGATTTTATAACATATTGATCCTCGTCATCACTTTGCGAGGCGTTTAAGGATAGGCGTTATGTCATACGAAGACTGGAAAAAGACTCTGCCTTTTAAGCGGCATTGGCTTTTATACTTAATCTTTAAAATTGCTGTGTTGGCGCTTGCAGGGTTTATCACTTGGCGCTTACTACAGGTTTTTGAGCTCGTCTGATGGGTATGAAAAGTCAGCTTCCTAATTTGCGTCCATTCTTGCCTCAAGACGCAAAGGCTTTAGCGGATCTCTTTCGCGCAAGTATTGAAGGGTTGACGGCTGAAGATTATGACGATGAACAACGCGAGGCTTGGATTTCGCAAATAGATGATGAGGCGGCCTTTAGCGCCCGATTAGCCCAGAATCTAACGATCCTTGCGCTACAGCAGGGTAAAATCGTTGGTTTTGCATCGTTTAAAAATAATCAGTTTCTTGATATGCTTTATGTTCTTCCCGATTTTAGCAGTCAGGGTATAGGCGGCTATTTGCTGGAGGCGATAGAAAAGCTTGGCGCGCATCGCGGCGTTAAGAAAATCACTCTAGAGTCATCAGACACTGCGAAGGATTTTTTTATTGCCCGGGGTTATGCGCCCCAAAGTCGCATTACACATCTTTGCGCAGGTCAATGGCTTGGCGTCACGACAATGACAAAAGAATTAGCGGATATAACCGCCGGGAGAGCACATTAATGAGTAAGGAACGTGTGACGCTTTACGACACAACGTTACGCGATGGCGCGCAAACAACAGGGGTTGACTTTTCTTTAGAAGATAAGCTCCAAATTATCTCGCTGCTTGATGAGCTGGGTATTGATTATGTTGAGGGCGGCTACCCCGGAGCAAATCCGACAGATACAGAGTTGTTTCGCCAAAAGCCGAAAATAAACTCAAAATTTATTGCATTTGGCATGACGCGAAGAAATGGCCGCTCGATCGAAAATGATCCAGGTGTGGCTGCTTTACTAGATTGCGCCGCTGATGGCGTCACCTTCGTCGCTAAAAGCTGGGATTATCAAGTACGCGTTGCGCTTCGCTCGACAGAAGAAGATAACCTTCTTGCAATTCGCCAATCAGTTGAAGCGGGGCTGGCTCGGGGCAAGGAAGTCATTGTCGATTGCGAGCATTTTTTTGACGGCTTTAAGGAAAATCCAGATTACGCTCTGACTTGCGCTCTGACAGCTTTTGAAGCGGGCGCGCGTTGGATTGTTCTTTGTGATACAAACGGCGGAACCTTGCCGCATGAAATAGAGAATATCGTCAAGAAAATTGTAAATAAAATACCAGGTAATCAAATTGGCGTTCATTGCCATGATGATACAGGTCAGGCTGTTGCAAATTCTCTTGCCGCGCTGCGCGCAGGCGCTAGACAGATCCAGGGAACTTTAAATGGTTTAGGAGAACGCTGTGGCAACGCCAATCTTACTACGATTATTCCAACGCTCTTATTAAAGCCGGAATATGCCGATCTATTTGAGATTGGCGTAGGATCAGACAGGCTCGTTCACCTTACGCGCATTAGTCATGCGCTGGATGAATTGCTTAATCGCGCGCCAAATAAACACGCGCCTTATGTGGGCGCAAGCGCGTTTGCGACTAAGGCTGGTATACACGCCTCAGCAGTGCTCACAGACCCAAGAACCTATGAGCACGTCCCGCCTGAAAGCGTTGGCAATATGCGCCGTGTCTTAGTCTCAGATCAATCTGGCCGTTCTAATTTGGTGTCAGAACTCAATCGCTTGGGCGTTGCGTGTGATAAGGATGATCCAAGACTGTCGCGTATGCTGGAATCTATCAAGGAAAAAGAGGCGCAAGGATACGCCTATGAAGGCGCTGACGCGTCGCTTTATCTGTTAGCTAAAAGGATAATGGGAGAATTAAAGCATTTTTTTGATGTTGAGCGCTATAGCGTTGCTGTTGATCGTCGTTTCAATAAAACGGATGGAATTGAGGACCTTGGCGCAGAGGCGATTGTCAAGATCACCGTTGGTGGCGAAAGTCGCATCTCCGCGGCGGAGGGAAACGGACCTGTAAACGCTTTAGATCTAGCTTTGCGCAAGGATCTTGGCGTTTATCAGCGTTTTATCGACGATATTCGACTTGTAGATTATCGCGTGCGTGTCTTTCAGGGCGGCACTGACGCTGTAACGCGGGTTTTAGTTGAATGCGCGGATAGTCAAGGTCGCCGTTGGTCCACGGTTGGCGTTTCTGCAAATGTGATTGACGCCTCATTTGAAGCTTTAGTTGAAGCTATTACCTATAAATTGATGCAAGCTCAGGCTTAGAAATAAGATTTCAAAATTTACTTATCATGTTGGGAGCAATGGGCCGTTGCCGATGCGTGGCAGCTTGACGGATCATTGGAAGGATGTCTTCGACGCTTTCGGCGACAAGATAAGGGATTTCATGTGTGGGTCGGATAAATTCTGCATTCCGCATGTGCGCCATCAAAGAGAGAAGCGGACGCCAAAAACCGCCAATGTCAGCAATTAAAAGCGGCTTGTCGTGACGGGCGAGTTGAATCCAGGTCAGTTGTTCGGCGAGTTCTTCAAGTGTGCCAATGCCGCCTGGGAAAGCCACAAAGGCGTCAGCGCGCTCAAACATCATCTGTTTTCGCTCATGCATGCTTTTCACTATGATGAGTTCTGTAAGATTTTGGGCGACGACTTCGCGATCATCGAAAAAGTCCGGAATGACGCCAATGACTCGACCGCCGGCGGATAGGGCGGCCGTGGCTGCGGCGCCCATAAGGCCGCAAGAGGCCCCGCCATAAACGAGCCCAATTTTTTCCTGCGCGAGTAAGCGCCCGAAGGTTTCGGCGGCGGTGAGATAGACGGGATCATTACCTGTCGCAGAACCGCAGTAAAGACAGATGGTGTTTATGAATTGCATGTAGGATGTTGTGGCTTATTGCGCAGCTTATGGTCAAGCGGGGTGCGCGTGAAGAATAAAGAGTCTATAGGGTGCTGCAGTCTGTTAAATTACAATTTTCAATAATTTGGAAAAATAATGCGCAATTTTGGTAAAAGCGATGCCGGAGCTCAGGATAGGGCGGAGGCTGCGCTATCGGAGTCCTCGCTCTTAAAAACGATCCGTCATCTTTGGCCCTACATTTGGCCTCGGGGACGGCGCGATCTCGAATTACGCGTCGCGATTGTTTTCATTTTGCTCTTTATCAGCAAGGGCTTCAACGCTCTAACGCCTTATGCCTATAAATGGGCGACTGACGCATTGGCTCAAGGCGGCGCGGATAGTTGGCAAAAAATTGGCGCGAGCGCTGTTTATTTTACATTATTAATGGGCGCTATCCGAATTATTGCAGTTATTCTCATGCAAACGCGCGATGCCATATTTGCAGCAGTCGCAATGCATGCTGTTCGGCGACTTGCCACAGATCTTTTTGTTCATATGCATGAATTATCGTTGCGATTTCACATTTCTCGTAAAACGGGCGGCTTAACTCGCGTTCTCGAACGGGGTCGTAACGCAATTGAGACATTATCACGTCTGATCATGTCAACTGGCGCGCCAACAGTGATTGAGATGGCGCTAGTCTTGATTGTCTTTATCTACCAATTTGACTGGCGTTACGCTTTAGTTCTCATAATTACGCTTGCCGCCTATTTTTTATTCACAACGATTGCCACTAATCATCGAATCGCAATTCGCAGGCAAATGAATGAGAGCGATACAGACGCCAATCAAAAGGCGATCGATAGTTTGCTTAACTATGAGACTGTAAAATATTTTAGCGCTGAACAGAGAGAAGCTGAGCGTTATGATAGGTCTATGATCCATTATGAGAAGGCTAGCACTCATTCCTATGTTTCTTTGTCGATTCTCAATGCTGGTCAAACTGTTATTTATATCATAGGCGTAACGGTTATGATGGTGATGTGCGTTTATGATATTGAATCTGGACGTAACAGTATTGGAGATTTTGTTTTAATTAACGCCCTTATGATCCAGCTCTCTCAGCCCCTAAATTTCATGGGGACCTTTTACCGAGAGGTGCGTCAAGCGATTATTGATATTGAAACAATGTTTTCGATTTTGGCTAAGAGTCCAGAAATTTCTGATAAACCTAATGCGCAAGATCTAACTGTTAAAAACGCCGAGATTGTTTTTGAAGATGTATATTTTCACTATGACTCCACCCGTCCCATTTTAAAAGGAGTGAGCTTTGTCGCTCCTCCGGGTAAGACAATTGCGATTGTCGGGCCGTCTGGCGCAGGCAAGTCAACTATTTCAAGACTAATGTTTAGATTTTACGAACCGCAAGGCGGACGTATTACGATTGATGGTCAAGACATCCAAGACGTTACCCAGGTAAGTTTACGTGCGGTTATTGGCATGGTGCCTCAAGATACTGTGCTCTTTAATGACACGATTGGCTATAATATTCGGTATGGTCGCTGGGATGCGCAAGATGCCGACGTCAAAGAGGCGGCGCGCTCTGCTCAAATTGACCGCTTTATTGAAAGCCTGCCAGGCGGCTATGATGCGCAGGTTGGAGAGCGTGGGCTAAAGCTTTCAGGCGGAGAGAAGCAGCGCGTGGCTATCGCTCGGACTATTTTGAAAGGTCCGCCAATATTAATTCTCGACGAAGCAACGTCAGCTTTGGATAGTTATACAGAGCATGAAATACAGGAAGCTTTACGCCGGGTCGCAAGGGGGCGCACCACACTTGTCATTGCCCATCGTTTATCGACGGTTGTTGAGGCGGATGAAATCCTGTTTCTTGATCAAGGCAGGATAATTGAGCGAGGTCGACATGAGGAATTGATCGCTAAAAATGGTCTTTATGCGGGTATGTGGAATCGGCAGCGTCAAGCTGCGGAAGCGCGCGCCAAGCTACTCGAAGCTGAACAAGAGGCTAATCTCTAATTATTGCACTCAACGGTAATTTTATTTGGATTATCCGTGTGAATAGTTTGAATTTTACCATCAACATAAGCCTGAACGCGCGGCCGTCGTTGTGGCTCGTCAATCATGTGATAACCCGTACGACACAGGGCTTCGGCTCGTCGAATGCACAGTTGTGGCTCCTGAACGCAGGTAATGTCATAGCCGATCCGCCCCTTGCTGAGAGTAATTTGTGAGGCGTCCGTTGCAGTCATCTCATTATAGCCTGGTTTTGTGGCTTCTGGACAATCGGCTAGGCTAAGGCCTAGGGCGATAATTAATCCACTTAATGCGCACATAATTATTTTCCTAAAATTTATTGTTTAGTGAGCTCATTGCCTTTTAAGGAAGCGGCTGAGTAATTTTTTTGTAAGTCAGGTTTATTCATTGAGGATACTGTCTTGCTGATTGGGGGTTTTGGCGCGTTTATAGGGAAGGATGAATAATTCTCTTAACACAGGCGCAACAACTAGGAGCATGATTGGGCCCAGCAGCATGCCGCCCACGACTACAGTCGCCAAAGGGCGTTGCACTTGAGAACCAATGGCGTGTGAGAAGGCTGCGGGCAACAGGCCTACGCCAGCAGATAGCGCAGTCATCAGCATGGGACGCATACGTTGTTCTGCGCCAAAAAATACCGCTTCTTTAAATTCGCGCCCTTGCAGCATTAATTCGCGAATATAAGTGATATTTAAAATTCCATCCATGACCGCAACGCCAAAGAGTGAAATAAATCCAATGGCGGCAGAAACGCTAAAATCTAAACCGGAAATATAGAGCGCAATAATTCCGCCCGCTACAGCGAAGGGAATACCCGCCATCGCGACCAGGGTATCTCGAATTGAATTAAACAAGCCAAATAACAAGGCGACAATAGCGAGCACGGTAATTGGCGTAACAATGGCGAGCCTTTGATTGGCTTTAATCATATTATCAAATTCGCCAACCCATAGAATTTGGTATCCAGAGGGCAATTCTACAGATTTAGCAACGCGTTTTTGAGCCTCTGCGATAGTCGAACCAAGATCTCTACCGCGCACGTTGAATTTAACGGGTAAATTTCGTCGGCTTGCTTCCCGATAAATAAAAGAAGCGCCGGTATCAAGGGTAATTGTTGCGAGCTCTCGTAAGGGAATATAACTATTGACGCTAGAATTAGGCGGCAAATATGCAACCTTAATATTATTGATTGCTTCAATTGTATTGCGATATTCTGGTTGCAACCGTACGACAACATCAAATTGGCGATCGCCTTCAAAGACTGTCGTAGCGGTAACGCCAGCCATAGCTGCCTGTATGAGTGTCGTGACATCGCCGGTATTGAGGCCATATCGCATGGTCTTTTGTCGATCAATTTTAATATTGAGATTGGGTTGGCCAAGCGTATGGAGAATTTCGAGATCTGTTACGCCCTCAATATCATCCAGTTCTTTACGCACCTCTTTAGCAATTTTTTCTAACTCATTTAAATCTGGTCCGACAATCTTAGCTGCATTTCCTCCATTAACGCCAGAAACAGCAACTTCGATATTGTCTTTAATATATTGCGAGAAA
>Ga0214923_10005439_pt1 | contig 14794 bp, 11 predicted proteins | sample LL1510_MetaG_FD_177993 | JGI IMG/M metagenome (GOLD analysis project Ga0214923, IMG submission 177993) | Freshwater microbial communities from Lake Lanier, Atlanta, Georgia, United States - LL-1510 | ecosystem: Environmental > Aquatic > Freshwater > Lake | place: USA: Georgia | collected... | reverse complement strand
CAGTCAGGTTCATCTTCTTCTGCTTCTGCTTCTGCTTCTGCTTCTGCTTCTGCTTCTATCACTTGATTTATTTGATCTATTCTTTTTAGTTTTTCTAGCGCTTCTGTAGTTGCTTGTTCACTAGCAGTAAGGGTTTCTTTAAACATATTACTTTCTTGAAGTCCTATAACTATAGAATTTTCGATAATTTCAGTATATTTAGTAATTTGTTGTGCTAATTTTTTATATGAGTTTTCAATTCCAGAATCAGAACTAATAAAGTCGTATATAGTTTGTAACTCATTGCTTTTCAAATAGTCTTCTATGTATTGTTTAATTATTTCTGCAAAGTTAGATTCTTTAATGCTTATACTTATAGCATAATTTATTAATGCTACAATATACAATTTATAAGAATATTTAATATAACTATTTCCGCCATCAGTAAGATCCACGTTCAATATTTCGCTATACGAATTTGGAAGCTCTTTAGGACTAGCACTAGTAGCGTCCGAGTCTAACTTATCTAGTTTATCAGTAATTGTCCGTTTTTCTTTATTTAATGTATTAGAAAATAATTGAATATTTTTACAAATACTATCCAATATTGCTATTCGATAGAACCTAAGTATATACAATTTTGTAATCAAAGACTTTGTTTTATCATCTTTTGAATCCGCATATGTATTAGTAATCAATTCATCTACAAATTTATTTTTCAAATCATCTAAAAGTAAGTTGGTGGATGTTTTACTATCACGATTTTCATCTATATTTTCTAGTTTAAATTTATTTGGTTCATTACCGCTTAAAACATCTGTAATATATAGTGATCCATTATTAAAAATTTTCTTGGCTTTTTTTTTTGTATCTGAAACACTTTGTATCATGTAATAGTCATAAAATTGATCTTCTAATATGCCATCAGAAATGAATGTATCATATAAATTCTGAAATTTCGTTTTAAATGTATCAAGGCGAATTGAAGCCATGGGTTATATTATAATATATATATTATAATTATATATATATTTACATATATAATTATAATATTTTCTTATAATTCGACATATTCTAATTTTTCTTGAACAATTTCTAAAATCAATAAATTTGCCCAATTAATATAAATTATATCTATAAATTTACTATAATTTATAATAGCATTTTTTATATATATAATATTTCCGCTAGCAATAGTTTTATCTACTTCATATAAGAATGAATCAATATATTCATCATTGCTAGCAATTTCCATTATAACAATAAAATATTATTAATAAAATATTATTAATAAAATATTATTATTAATAATAATAATTATTATCAATTTTTATATAATAATATTACTATTAAAATCAATAAAAATTGAAATAATTTCAATAATATTATTTATTAGTTAAAATATTATGTTATTTGCTACTTTATTAAAGCAAAAGAATTTGTCAAATAATCAATTATATAATAATTTCAAAAAAAATTTATGTAATAAAGTATATAATATGCACAAAAAAGATTTTGAAAATGAATATATTAATATGTATGTTAATAAAAAACAATTAAGAATTAGTACTTCAACTTATTGTAAATATTGCAAAGGAACCGGTTGGATCATTTGGAGAGCAAGTAATAATGTGTTTGATTCAAAAACAAACAAATCATTAGAACCAATATTTTCATATTCATTGTGTTTTAAATGTAATAAATTTTAAATATCAAAATTATTGTTTTCTATGAGTGAATTTTCAACTAATGAATTAAAATAACTATTATTATATTTGATTTTTTCAATAAAAAGTGTGTTATTTATATATTTACTATTTAAAAATTCTTTAACATTATGAAAAACATCATATTTTTCACATACGCTAATATAAAATAAGTTTATATTATAAATACTGTTATAATATTTTTTTTCATTAAAATTAATAACTTCATTATTAGATTCTGAAAACAAATATGTTTTTAAATATTTATTTAACAGCATAATGCTAACAAATAAATCTAATAAATTATTCTTCAATTTATATTCATAACTATGACAAAAATTATAACATGCAAATAGATTACTATCTGTATGTGAATAATAACATTCATTATATTTAACAAATGTGTTAATAATATCTTCTTTATAATTTAAAAACTCTAATGAGTTTTTATCTTTAATTTTTAAATTTTCAATATTGTCAATTAATATTTTACCAATTTCATAAGTATTATTTAAATCCAAGTAATAAGTCATATTTTTAATATGCTCATTAAAATTATTTTCTATAATATAACCAAAATCATATATAATTATTTTATAAGTAAAAGAATCATCATTAACTTCATTAACTTCATTAATTTCATATACTTCATTATTTTTTTTTCTTAACACTTTCCAATTAGCATCGTGTAAATCACAATGTATATATTTTCCAAACATATAAGTTTCTTTAATAAAAATACAAAGAAACGACATCAAAATTTGTTTTTTATAAATGCTAACATCCATTTTTTCTAAAAACTCGCCTTCAATATATTCCATAACCAAAAAATTTTTACTTCTGAGTAATGGTTTAGGTATAACAATAATAGAATTATTAATATATTTGTTATAAAAATAATCATTGTTTTTATATTCATTAACCATATTAACTTGATTTTTCAAATTATTAAAAAATGAATCATAATTAATAATGGTATCATACTTTTTTAAAAATGTAAAATTGGTAACGAAAAATTTATAAATTTTAATAAAATAACTGGGAAATAATATCTGATATTTTATTTCAGGATGAACAACCTTAATAGCAATAGGATTTGTAATACTAAAATCATTATTTAAATCATTATTTCTAAAATATGCTTTATAAACTTGCGCAATAGAACCAGATTTAATAGAATAATTTTCATCTAATATAAATATATCATCAAACAAATAACCAAATTCTTCAAAAAACAAATTTTTTGTATAATTTAAATCATGAATGTTGCAATTTTCATAATATTTTGAAAATAATTTTGTAATAATAATATTTTTGTGCTCATCGTGCTCATCATTTTTAACAAATGATATATGGTTATTTAACCATTGAATTATTTTAATTACTATGCAACCATTCAAATTAATACTATAATTTAATAATAACATTAATCCATCATTTGTAACTCCAACAAATTTATAATATATATAATTAAAAAATATTACATTCAAAAATATATTAAAATAAATAAAATACTTGGTTTTATAATAAAAATCTATAATACTATAATTAAAATCCTTGATATATTTTATTTTATCATATTTCATTTTATCATATTTCATTTTATAATATTTCATTAAATACTTTATATAGTATTTTAGTTTATATAATATTTTAATTTATGTTCAAAAACATAATATGTTAAAATGAAATAAGATAAAACATAAATACTAATCATATTATAATAGTATGTCAAAAACTAATATTATAGATGCTATAAAACAGTGTATCTTTACTATAATAGAAGAAGAGTATAAAAATTATTTAAAATCAAATAATATATTATTAATAGAAGAAACTAAATTATTACAAATAGTAAGTGAATTTTACAAATCAAATAGTAAAAATATTAAATCTAAAATCAGAGAAACATTAAAAGAAAAATATATTGAAGATTATAATTCTGGATTAGTAGAAAATATATTATTAGATATATTTCAAGAAAAGGATATAAATATTATTAAAATTGTTAATGAACTAACTGCGATTCAAAAAAAAAATTTAAAAGAGTTTTCATTACCTCTTATAAATAATAGTTTGAATTTGAATATATCATTAGTAGACAATTATATAATTATAAACTCAGTAAATCCCAAAAATATTACGCATCATAATGAATTATATGAATCAATAAGCAAATATAAATTTTTATATTCAATAAATAACACATTATTACACGACTATAAAAATGAGGAAAAAATCAATATTATAAAAAAAATCGTAGCTACAAGTATTAATGAAGTACTTATTGAATGCTATTACTTAAAAACTTAAAAACTTAAAAACTTAAAAACTTAAAAACTTAAAAACTTAAAAACTTAAAAACTTAAAAACTTAAAAAATTGATAGTTATTTATTAAATTAAAACATTCAATAAATAACTATGGAAATATGTGTAACACGATTTAATAGCATAACTTTCAACGAAAATCGAAAGTGGATAACAGAAAATAACAGCGGCATTGGTTGTATATATGGTTGTCCAGTTAAAATTAGTGAAACTATTTTACCATATACATTATTAATAGTGCTAGAAATGAATAATAGCAAAAATATTATAGAGGGTATAGGTATAATTGAAAATAATTGCGCACAAGAAAATAAAAAATATTATAAAATTTATGCAGATAATAACTATAATCGTTATATTTATAGATCTAATTGTAGAATAAATAGAATACATTTTAACAATTATGAAAAAGAAGTAATTACAATGCTAGAACAATACTTATTCAAATCAGCAAATCATTGTAAAAGAGGTCAAGGAATACAAAAAATACCAAAAAAAATAATTAATAATGAAGATTTTAATTTTGTTAATTTCCTAATAAATATGTATAATAATAGATTCGTAACTATTAAAAATATAAAAATACTTCAACAACATTAAATATAGTATTTTATAAATATAATGGTTATTCACAATAATTCAAATTATTTTAATACTAATATTGAAGATTATAGTATAAGCGAACTGTACAATTTAATAGAATTAGACAATTTTACGCGGGAAAATATATTATTAAAAATACATGACCTAACATCCAATATTTTTAAAAACAATGAACCTATAAAAACTTTTTTTCTTGAAGCTCAAGAGAAACTATTAAAATATTTGTCAAATAATAATTTAGATAATTATTTGCACACAAATGCTAATAATAATATTGAAGTAACTAATACTAATCATAGTTTTATTAATAACAGTGATAATAGTGATAATAGTGATAATAGTGATGCCGAGGAGGAGGACACTAAGACTAATAGTGCTGCTAATATTACTAATGAAATAATAGAAACAAATAGCAATAGCAATAGCAATAGCAATAGCAATAGCAAAGAATCGTATGTAGATTATTCAAAATATAGACAAACTGAAACAAGCACTGGAGCAATAATTGAAAAATACGATATATATAAAAATTTATATTTCAATACTTTTTTTAGAATTGATAAAAATGTAGCAAATTCTTTATCCACAGATTGCAAAATTCAATTAACAAATTCACTCAATAATGTAATTCAATGTAAATTAACAGCAATAAACATACAAAAACCTTTTTTAATACACGCGACAAAAGCAAATGATACTTTTATAATTAAAAAATATATTAAAACTATAACCGAAACTGGAACTGTTTTTAGTGTAGATTTTTCATATGCAATAACAATTGATAAAGGGTATTATGAAGATTTTACAGAAATGGAAACTTTTATAAATAATAAATTTCAAAACTTTACATACACTTTAAGTGGAAACATACTAAATTATAAAACAACAATTAATGATATCAGTAATAGAGATATGAGTAATTCTGATTTTATAAATGCACTTAGTTTTACAATAAATAAAAACAATAAGCAAACAATATTTGATTTAAGTAATAGTTTTATTGATACTAGTTATGCTAGCAATTTTAAACATTATGAAATAGATTTTAAAACCAATTATATTACACCATATTCATTGGCAACTATTTTAGGTTTTGACTTTGCTATAAATCCTGATACAAGTAATAATACAAGTAATAATTATCAAATAATATCACCTAAAACATATTGCCTTCTAAACAATCCAATTTTTTTTTGTTTTAGAGAAAATATAAGCACAGTTATTGAAACACATCAGTTATTTTTAAAAAATAATATATCAAGTGATAAAATATTAGCAAAAATAAATACACATAAGGGTACAGCACTCACCAATTATTATATATATGAAATATTAGATAATATAGATAATAAAAATAATATAAGAAAGTATAATGGTCCTATTCAATTATCGGATTTTAATATAAAAATTATAGATCATTTTGGAAATTTAGTTCAATCAATAGATGAAGAATTTACATTTGAATTAGAAGTAATTATACAAGAAACAAAATTTCAACAAACAATAGTATAACATTTAGGCTCCTTTTAAACCAATATATATTGTTAAGTCATTGTTTAAATTATTTATTGGGCAATAAATACCATCATTATATACATTACAACCAAAAATTTTAGAATTAGCACTACTATTATAAGTAATATTATTGGAATTACTATTTTGTGTCCATATGCCGCCCAGTCCGTTAAAATTTTGCTTAATATTAAAATATCTTTTATCAGAATTAATTGTTGTAGCATGTCCAAACATAACAGCATTATTATCAGTTATGTCAAAAATTTTATCTACTATTGAATCCAAAAATAAATTATTGTTTTTAAGCATTATTTTTAAAGGCAAATACTTAATATTATTGCCATCGGTTGTTGTAATAATATTATAACTTATGTTATTAAATAAATATGAATTACTCTCATTAGTGTTCTTAAATAATTTAAAAACAATCCACTTATAACCTTGATTATTATTTAACATAGTTCCATTTAAGTCATATGATATATTACCATATGTATTATATGAAATGTCTAGATTATTATTACTATTATAGCTAAAATCATTACTATTTGGGTATGAACTAAATACATTATTAAATTTTGAATCTAAATACAATAAAGAACAAGGCGCTATTTTATTACTATGATTATTATAATGTTTTAATACAATATTATTTAAATCGCTTCCAAGAAGTTCAATATTACTAATTTCATATATATGTAACGCACTTAAATCTAATTTACTCGAAACAATAATATTATTAGATTTATTAAAACTATTGTAATCACAAAAAGGCTTACTTATTAAAGAAATATTACTATTTGTAATTCCATTCAAATTGTATGCCTTTTCTAATAAATTAAAACTATAATTATTTTTAACTTGTTGAAAATATGCAAAATTATAAGATAAATCATATTTATATACACCATTAGCACATATATCTATTTGTGCTAATATAATATTTGCTCCAACAAAAGAAGTTGCTATAGAATTGTTATGAGAAAAATCAGCAATTATTCTATTTCCTATAATATATTTAAAAGTTGAATTAACATTGGAATAGGTGCGTGCTAATAATAATTTGGAATATTTTATACTAGCAACACTCATATTATATACAACATCTTGAACAATTATATTACTAGTAATATTTGATATAGCAGGATTGCCACTTAAATTATCTACATATATGTTATAATTTTTATAAATGCTATAGTAATTACCTACATTGGCACTACGATTATAATTAAATGACATTAAATATGGATCGGTTGATGGAGCGCCAAAATAATTTACAATATTATTATTTGTTATTTCATCTTTTAATAATAAGTATCCTTTTAATCTAAAACCTATATTATTAGGAAGACTATGAATATCTTCAATATTAATATTATTAATATTATTTAAAATAAAAACATAGCTTGTATCAGTTTTAGTATAATTATAAGAATTAAGAATGTTAGAATTAAGATTAAAACCTCCATAATTAATAACATGTTTTTCTTGATTATTGATACTTAAACTTATTGTTACTAAGTTAGAACAATTATCAACATATTTTCCATAACCATATGTTTCTGATTCTTGATTACTAAAATAAGGATGAGTTATTTGAAAAACCTGAGTATATGAATTATCAAATAAAAAACTATGACTACTATTAGCAATATTAAAATATAATATGCTTGAATTATCTAAAACGCTAGTGCTTATATATTTATAACATTGTGCTTTAATTGACATATTAATAGAAGTTCCAATATTATTATCATTTGGTAATAATGTATATTTTGAAATACTTATTGTGCTATAATCTGAATAAGCATTTAAAAAGTTATTTCTCACTTTAACACTATGACTATAGTTCGATCCACTCATTAAATTTGTTAGAGTTATATAAAAATTAGAACTAGAATCTATAATATTAGAAAATTCACCACAAATAGTAATATAATTATTTTGTATAGTAACTGATGAAAAACTAGCCAACGTACTATTTAAACTATAGTTAATACTATAACTAGTTAAATAAGCACTACTATAAGTGTCTAAATAGTCACTTAAATTATTAAAATAAGTTAATGTAATATTATTTGTGTTAGAAACATAGGAAACATCGGATTCTATAAATAAAGGGTTACTTGGAGCATTCATTGGTAAAAAAGTTAAATTATCAAAAACTAAGGAACGCGTTTCAATATTGGGATAATCATTGCTATAATTTTTACCATATGCTCGTAATGAAAATGGAATATTAGTATTGAAAGTATTAGTGCGTTGAAAAATATAATGTTTAAAATTATCTACATTATAATTGCCACTTATATTTATTGTTGCTATAGGTGTCCAACTATTATTTTGAGAAATATCTATGACTATTTCATTTATAAATGGTAAGTTTTGTCCAGCATCTGAAATATTTGCCAATTTAGCAATATTATTATTTGAATGTTTTGCTATAATAGAATCATAATTCCATCTTAATATTATTGAAGTGCTATTAATGCTAATGTCATTTTTAGCAAATTTGTATGGTTGCTGTGTAATTATTTCATAAAATGTTTGACTTACATCATTAACAAATAACGAATAAGATAATTGATCTATTGAACTATCTATTGTGTCTAATTTATTAGACACATTATTTAATGAAGTATCAATATATGCTTTACTATATACATCATTAAATGAACTATCTATATATGCTTTACTATAAACATCATTAAATGAACTATCTATATATGCTTTACTATATGCATCATTAAATGAACTATCAATATATGCTTTACTATAAACATTATTAAATGAATTATCAATATACGATTTACTATATACATTATTAAATGAATTATCAATATACGATTTTATGTATACATTATTAAATGAAGTATCAATATATGCTTTACTATATACATCATTAACAGGACCGCCTGTAATCAATTTTGCGTAAACATCATTGAATGAACTATCTATATATGCTTTACTATATGCGTCATTGACAGGACTACCTGTAATTAATCTTGTGTATATATCATTAAGTGAAATATCAAATAAATTTAACTGTGTATTAATTACATTAGTAATATCGCGCCTATAACCAAGCATAATTAATTATATTACTATACTATAAAAATATAGTATAGTAAATTTATTGTGTAATCTATTGTGCAATCTATTATGTCTATAAATCATATAAAATTTCGCATTCTAATTCGACAGATAAATCACCATTATTTACATCTAATATTCGCCCATATTCATCGTATATTTTAATGTGTAGCTTATTAATGTTTGTTGGACCAAAATATATTCTTTTGGGATATAATAGCGTCTTCATTCCATCTTCTTTTGAATTTGTCATTTTACATAAAATATTATTATCTGTTAAAGATTGATATTTAAATGCCGACACAAATGCTGTATTATGGTTATTTTGATAATCATTTACTGATAATAAATAATATTTATTACTAACTCCTCTATCATAACAATTTTCGGCTTCATAACTATTTAATCCTTCATATTTTATAACTTGATTTTTACCAGTTTTAATTATATTATTATTTCTGAACCCCAAAATCCAACCCAATGTTAATTGATTTTTAGTGACATTATTTGCCAAATTATAATACATTTCATTATTTTCAAAATAATCAAAGTTTAAATTAAATGAAACATCGCCAGTAAAAGAAAATTTAGAACTTATAGAATTATAAGAGAGAACTATGCCAACTGGTAATTGTTTATTTATTTCTTGAACTAATAAAATTTCATCATAACCACCGTCCATTATTTCTATTAAACTATTATTTACATAAAAAGAATTTGATCCAGATTTTTTTGATATTGAATAAATCGTATAAGGAAGTTGATAATTTACTACTTGCATAGACAATACCTTTTTTAAATTAGTAGGCAAAGTTATTATAAAATTTGTGGGACTAGTGCTTTCATAATTATCTCTAAATCGCGTATCAATAGCAATGATTGTTTTATAAGTTTTTATAGTTAAAGGGTTTATTAATCCACTTTTATAATTTACTGGATAATATTCTTCCTTTTTATTTTCATTATGTTTAATAATATTATGATCGTCTTGAATAATTACGCTATTTTTCTGATTTTCTTCTAATAATTTATTGATTTTAATAAAACATTGATAAAAAAAATCTAGTAATTGTGCTTTATTTTCACTTACTTCACCTATTTCATTAATATCAGTATTTCGCAATTTATCTATTTTTATTTGTAATTTATTATATAAAATTTCATAAGTAAGTTCTTTTTTTTGGAGAGAAGTGCTATCAATATTTAATATTTCAAATATTTCTTCATTGCTATAATTTTCAATATTCAAATCCATAATATATTATATATCAAAAATATATAATATATTATCTTCAAAACGAGTTTTTATAGTTTAATCTATTATATAAAATACATTATTTGCAATAATAATATTTGCAATAATAATATTTGCAATAATAATATTTGCAATAATAATATTTGCAATAATAATATTTGCAATAATAATATTTGCAATAATAATATTTGCAATAATAATATTTTAAATATATAAATGGTTTGTTATGGTTCTTGTATGTTTGCAAGTGTTTTCTTAATTGCCAATATTTATACTATATTTTCTTGTACCAATGATAATAATAAACAAGAATTTATAAATACATTAACACAAGAGCAAAAAATATTATATGAAAAAATAATTCAAGAGCGTAAAAATATATATTATGGTGGATTCATTTTAGGAATTTTATTATCTTTTATTGCTCTTTATTTTGGAGAGAAATACTTATTTTTTATTGATAAAAAAACGAAAATATCTAATGTCCCCAAAATTTGTATGGTTGCCAGCATTACTTTTGTAACTAATTACTTATTTTATATATTATATCCAAAAACCGACTATATGTTGCTACATTTAAATGATAAAACACAAATTCAAGGATGGTTAAATATTTACAAAAAAATGCAGTTTAAATTTCACTTAGGATTTGTGTTGGGAATTATTGCTATTACTATTTATGCATATGGCTTTTGTAAATAAATTTATAAAACTCCCATTATTCTTTTTTAATTAATGTAAATATTTCATTACCACAGCTATATTCATAATTTGCAATTGTTAATCCACATAAATTAAATAAAATTTTCAATTCATCAAGTTTATAAATATAATAAAATCGCTCATAAGTTTTTCCATATTTATTCCATAATACAATATTATTTCCATAATTATTAAAACTTCGTCGTGTTTTGGGAGGTTGATTAATAGACCATACAGATAATAAAATTTTTCCATTATGCTTTATTAATCTCTTCATTTCTAATAAGGCTTTAATTCTATGCTCTTTGTTTTCTAAATGATGAAAAACTGCAATACACATTAATGCATCTGCACTTGCGCTTGCTAAGGAAATAGATGTCATATTTTCACAAAGCACATTTAAATTTTTAGATTTACAAATTTTAACAAAATTTTCGCAATTATCAATTCCAATAAAATTAAGATTTTTAGCGTTATTATTTATCATATTGCGCCCATTTCCACAACCAATATCATATACAAGAGAATCTTTTCTTAAATTATTTAAAAATTCATTTACCCAATTCCATTTATAAAGACGTGTATTATCAAAATGCTCGGCAATTTCTTCATAAATTTCTTTAACTTGTGTTTGTTCAATGCTAGAGTCTTCCATCTTTAAATTAATAGTTAATTTAACTTAATTATTAATTTAAATAATAAACAAAAAGTATTTCAATTTTTATAACAATAAAAATTAATTTAATAAAAAAAATTGAAATAACTTTAGCGTTGTATAAAGCAAGTATTATAGCTATGGAGCTCTTTAATAATGATGCTATTGTTCAAACTATTACTTGCCCCATTACTTGCTGTGTTATGAAAGATCCTGTTCAAGGCAATGATGGAAATACATATGAGCGCAGTGCTATTATGAGTGCTTTAACCATTAAACAAGAATCACCTATTACGCGCCAACCTATGAATATTTCTGATTTAAAAGTAAATGTAGCACTTAGATTTTTGTGTGATAAATATCATCAAACATTTAAAAATGCAACTACTCAGAACACACAAGACCCATTAAGCAAACCCATTATTTTAGACCATACTATTAGTAAAAATAATGACAAACTTCTTTTAACATTCAATGTAAATGAAGAGAGTTTTCCCAAAAATTTAAATACATGTCATCTTTCACAAGATATTGTGCTAGTTATTGATCGTTCCGGTTCTATGCACTCACAAGTTGAAGCAAAAGACCGAAATGGTCAAAATCTTGAAAATGGACTATCAATTCAAGATATTGTCAATCATTCGGCAAAAACAGTTGTTAAAACATTGGATGCACATTCACGCATATGTATTATTAAATTTGACAATATTATTGATATTGTCACACCTCTTATGTATGCTACTGAAACAAATAAAGTTCAAATTATGACTTCAATTGATACAATTAAACCAGGCGGTCAAACAAATATTTGGGGAGCAATTGATAAAGCATTACAAATCTTAGATAGTCGTGATGATAAGTCAAGAAATAGTGCTATTTTAATGTTAACAGATGGAATTCCCAATGTTTCACCAGCACAAGGAGAAGTTGAAACGCTCAAGCGACTAAGAAAAACCAAGAATTTCACAACACCAATTTATACATTTGGTTTTGGTTATAATTTACAGCCAACTTTATTATATAATCTTGCCAAATATTCTAATGGTGGAAATGCACACATTCCAGATGGTAATATGATTGCTACAGTCTTTTGTAATTTTATAGCGACAATTTTATGTAGCGTAGTTATGAATCTGCAACTACATATTACTCCTAAACAAACAAATAGTGCTTCATTTAATAATTTATTAGTCGGTGATTTTGCTTATAATTATGACCCAATTAATCAAAAATATATTTATGATATTGGAACAGTTCAAGTTCAGCAAGAGCGAAACATTGTTTTAAATTTTAAAGACAAGTTAGATTTTGATTATTATTATACATATGCTATTGGAGGACAATCTTATACATCAATTGTTCAAAGTGTAAATGCTGATTCTATTTCTCGTTATGTTACAAATATTGATAGTTATAGTCATATTTATAGGGCTACAAGTGTTGAATATATTAGAAAAATGATTAACTCCAATAGGATTAATAATATACTAAGCACCCAGGCAAATTATGATGAATTAGTAAAATTATTAGAAGAAAATAAATGCTCGCATAGCCAACCTTTTGTAGATGGTCTTCTCAAAAATATTAAAGGAGACTTCGCAAATATTGGGCAAGTAAAACTGGCAATTGATACTAAATATTTTAGGCGTTGGGGAGAATTTTATTTAGACCAACTTTCGCGTTCTCTTAATCAACAAATTAAACCCAATTTTAAAGATGAAGGTTGTATGTTTGGTGGAGAAGTGTTTGAAGCACTTGTAGATAAGTCAAGTGACATTTTCAATAGTCTTGAACCACCTACACCATCGTTAGTTGGAAACATGTTTTATAGAAGTTTACCATCATCAGCACCTATTTCAATGGCATCTTACAATGACCCTCAAGGTGGTTGTGTTGATTCATATTGCAAAATTGCTATGTTTGATGGAACATCCAAATTATTGAAAGATGTGCAAAAGTTTGATATTATTAAATCAATTGATCAAAATAATAAAATTGTTGGGGCAAAAGTGCTATGCGTTTTAGAAACACTTATTGAATCGGGTTATAGGGATTATACAAATATTAATGGTGTGTTAATTACTCCATGGCACCCTATTAAATTTGGACTATACGGAAAAGAGGAAACTTGGTGCTTTCCTGGAGAATTATTTAGCACATATAGTTTTCCTTCATCGAGCATGATCACATTAGTGCTAGAAAATCACCATGTTATGATTATTAATGGTTTAAAATGTATTACATTGGGTCATAATTTTACTCATCATTCAAAATTAATTCATCCTTATTATGGAACAAATAAGGTTATTGAAAATTTAATGCATTATTTTCCAGAAGATTTTGCACATGGCAAAATTAGTGTAAAAGATACACATATTAGTTATCATACTTCACAAACATCAAATATTACACAATCAGTGATTTATTATAATACAACATGTCTTAAAAAACCTTTAGTTGCTTACTAGAAACTATATACTATTAATAAACCAATATAGAAAGTTAAAACCCCTAAAAATATTATATTAACATTGGAAAAAGTATTTAGCAAAAAGTTAGATACTAATAATGTCGAAACCAACATTAGTGCGTCAACAACCAATATTTTTTTTCCATATTCTTTAGCGTAATTTTTAAAAAATTCAAGCACTTTACTAGTTTTAGTATTAACATTATTTAAAAATAGTGCAAAAGAAATATCATGAACTAAACCAATAATAACAACATAAAGTAATTGCATATAAAAATGAGGTGTTAATAATGTGGCTAAATAAGTTCCAATAATTAATGATGTTATATCCATAGCATATGCACCAATTGTAAATTGATTATACCATTGTCTAATAGTTTTACCACTTTTTTTTTTAAAAAATAAAATATAGCCTACAATAGTATCTACTATTATAGCACCAACTGCTAATGATACAATAGTATGATAACTCATATTTATTATATAA
>Ga0214923_10005436_pt1 | contig 14800 bp, 6 predicted proteins | sample LL1510_MetaG_FD_177993 | JGI IMG/M metagenome (GOLD analysis project Ga0214923, IMG submission 177993) | Freshwater microbial communities from Lake Lanier, Atlanta, Georgia, United States - LL-1510 | ecosystem: Environmental > Aquatic > Freshwater > Lake | place: USA: Georgia | collected 2015-10-15 | reverse complement strand
ACCACCTCCCCCGCCACCTGTGTTAACAGTACCACTAGATCCGATTCCGTTCGTTGCGCCCGCTCCACCACCTCCTATGCCCCCGGCACCACCAACGTCGCTCCCATTAGCGCCACCACCACCTCCACCTCCACCGCCATATGTAATAGTCATTCCTGTTATAGAACTATTAGCACCAATGCCGCCTGCACCACCTGTACTGTTGCCTGTGCTGTTACTACCAGAAGCACCTGCGCCTCCGCCTCCTCCGCCTCCTCTAGAGCCTAATTCACTACCACCGTTATTGCCTTGTCTAGGTGAGGTTAAAGGAATATTTCCAAGTCCACCAGAAACATCCGATTCGGTTGCTGGGACAGCAGTAGTAAAGGCTGCTGCTCCTCCTCCTGAACCACCATTTGAACCTACATTAATTCCTGTAGCGTCACCATTATCCGAACCACCTCCGCCACCGCCATTAGATGTAATAGAAGCAAAAACAGAATTGCCACCATTTATTCCTTTCATAGAAAGAGATGAAGCACCAGCGCCGCCGCTACCAACAGTGACCGTATAGGTTGTTCCTAAAGTAATACTTGGCTCCGTACCAGTCCTAAAACCACCCGCACCTCCACCTCCGCCACCATCCCCGTTTCCATTTGTCTCTGCGAAGCCACCCCCTCCTCCTCCAGCAACGACCAAATATTCAATAGAAAGATCATTATTTTCTCTAATTACATCATAACTCGCAATAACTGATATAGTGTTGCTAATGTTAGAGGTAGTTCTTAAAGCATCACCTTCTTCCAAATAGAATTCATTTGTTCTATCAACTAGTGTGACAATATTGGATTGGGGTGCAAGAGTAACACTAAATATATTCGAAGAAAGATTGCTGGTAAAATCGAAAAAAGATACTACTAGACTACCAGTATTGGCTGTGTTAGAATTATAAGCTAATAAACTATTGATCTTGATTAAACTATTAGAATTTACCGGGTTAGATAGTAAATTACCCCCAGTACTGCTATTGGCTAAAACAATAGCAGTTTTGGAGAAGTATTGATTTATATTTGCTAAATTTGGAATAGTCATTTTTTACCTAAATAATATAGAATACATCATAGCTCTGGATCTAACTGTAGCATCTACTGATGCTTGTCCTTGATTACCTAATGAAATAATAACATTAGTTAAACCAGATCCGTCTCCTGTGATTCTACCAGTAGCTATAATATTTCCACCTACACTTAAATTACCTGTATCTAAAAATTGAGTCGAGAAGTTACCGGCTCTAATAATAGTATTGTTATCATTAGAAATGGAGAAGGAAGAATTATTACCTGCTGTAATATTACCAGAAATAAAAATATTACCTACTGTTAAGTTAGAAGCTAGTATATTGCCGCCATAGGTAGACATACCTGCCAAACTAGTAGTTAATCCTGTTAATAGTGCACCATTGCCTACAAAAAATGTAGCACTTATGTTACTTGGAAAAGCTACATTACCAGTGTCGAAGAATCTTGTCTCAAAAGGTCCCGTGTCAATAACAACATTACCACCCGTCATTAATGTAATATTAGTTAATCCGCCTTGTCTACCAATAATGCCGCCCACTAGTATATTGGCAACAAACAAATTCCCCAATACTGCTGCATTCCCTAGTACAGTAAGTATATTACCAGTAGTTGCATTACCACTAATAACTAAATTACCTGCAAGTATGTTTCCGTTATAGGTTGGTAATTGTGTTAGATTAGATTGATTAATACCGGTAATGCCTGATGCAGTTAACCCTGTTAATAGTGCACCATTACCTACAAAATAGGTACCATAAATATTGCCAGTTGCCACAATATTAGCACCAGAATATATATTTCCTCCAATACCAATACCACCAGTGACAATTAATGCGCCAGACACATTACTATTTGCTTGTATGGTGCTTTGAATGATTACTTCAGTATTTACTGGAAAAATTACTTCGCCCGTACCATCTGGATCGATGATTAAATTGGCGTTTGATCCAGATGGTGTAGAAATAACGTTTCCAACAACTAAATTGCCCACAGATACGTTACTAGTATAAGTGGCCACATTTCCTATGTTATTTCCATAATATCTACCACTGGATCTTAAATCTACAAATGTAGCAGTTATTCCGTTAAAATTATTTCCTGAAATGTTACCAACAAACAAATTCCCCAATACTACTGCATTGCCTAGTACAGTAAGTATATTGCCAGTAGTTGCATTACCACTAATAACTAAATTACCAAGTAAAGCATTACCGTTGTAGGTTGGTAATTGTGTTAGATTAGATTGATTAAATCCAGATATGCTTGACCCACTTATACCGGTTAATCCAGAACCATCACCAAATAATTTGCCAGTTACTACTAAATTACCTATTGACGCATTGCCTTGGACTACTAGTATATTACCAGTAGTTGCATTACCACTAATAACTAAATTACCTGCAAGTATGTTTCCGTTGTAGGTTGGTAATTGTGTTAGATTAGATGTTGCTGCACCAGCAGAAATACCTGTTAAAGCAGAACCATCACCAAATAATTTACCTGATACGACAATATTAGGTACTAATAAATTACCTTGATCGTTAAATGTATATTGCCAAATACCAGCACGAATCTGAGTATTATTATCGGTAGATGAACTATAAAGTGCACCTGCTACTAATAAATTATTAGCTGTTACATTGCCCGATGCGACAATATTAGGTACTAATAAATTACCTTGATCGTTAAATGTATATTGCCAAATACCAGCACGAATCTGAGTATTATTATCTGTGGATGAACTATAAAGTGCACCTGCTACTAATAAATTATTAGCTGTTACATTACCAGATACTGTAAGATTAGGAACGGAAACATTGGAAACATATGATAATACTCTAGCATTAGTATAATATAAATTAGAACCTTCTGAAACAATATTTGTAGTAATGCCTGTTAGAGCTGAACCATCACCTAAATATGTGCCAGTTATTCTTGAAGCAAAAATATTGCCTATCGAAGCATTACCATTAACAACCAATACATTACCTATTGTTGCATTACCACTAATAACTAAATTACCAAGTAAAGCATTACCGTTGTAGGTTGGTAATTGTGTTAGATTAGATTGATTAAATCCAGATATGCTTGACCCACTTATACCGGTTAATCCAGAACCATCACCTAAATGTGTGCCAGTTATTCTTGAAGCAAAAATATTGCCTATCGAAGCATTACCATTAACAACCAATACATTACCTATTGTTGCATTACCACTAATAACTAAATTACCTGCAAGTATGTTTCCGTTGTAGGTTGGTAATTGTGTTAGATTAGATGTTGCTGCACCAGCAGAAATACCTGTTAGAGCTGAACCATCACCAAATAATTTACCTGATACGACAATATTAGGTACTAATAAATTACCTTGATCGTTAAATGTATATTGCCAAATACCAGCACGAATCTGAGTATTATTATCTGCTGCAGTTCCTAAACTACCTGCTCCGATAGATAAATTCGGAAATATTGCATATCCATCGTCTTTAAATTTATATTGCCAAATACCAGCACGAATTTCTGTGTTATTGTCATTGGCTGATGTTAATGTGCCAGAATTAATAGTAATATTACTAGCACTAAAATTATTGGATACTATTAAACTACCTAAAATACTAGTATTACCATTAACAACCAATACATTACCTATTGTTGCATTACCAGTTACTACCACATTACCTAGTAAAGCATTACCGTTATAGGTTGGTAATTGTGTTAGATTAGATGTTGCTGCACCAGCAGAAATACCTGTTAGAGCTGAACCATCACCAAATAATTTGCCAGTTACTACTAAATTACCTATCGAAGCATTACCATTAACAACCAATACATTACCTATTGTTGCATTACCACTAATAACTAAATTACCAAGTAAAGCATTACCGTTGTAGGTTGGTAATTGTGTTAGATTAGATGTTGCTGCACCAGCAGAAATACCTGTTAAAGCAGAACCATCACCTATAAATTTTGTAGCTGATACATTACCAGAAGCAAAAACATTGCCTGTGATATCTATATCTTTATTGAATGCCCATCTGTTAATGCTTGATGTATATTGTATGTTTGCCCCAGCACCAGCTACAGAAATTCCTGCGCCATCAGCAGCTGCAGCATTTAAAGCACCATTGGCTAATAAAATGTTTTTATCTTCAATTAAGACAACCGAGGTGTTAAGAGTTACTGTATCTCCCTGAACAATTAAATTGCCCGTAAATGTGCCATCTTTAAAAGTAACATCTGACGTTGTTGCTACTGATTGCCCAATACTTATTAATCCCGTATTTACATCATATAGCACACCTGTACTATTTGCAATAGCGGATCTTGCTCTTACGTTTGTGAAAAATACATTACCAGTTGTTGTAGTTCCTGTTTCAATTACACTATTAGCAAAAATTTCAACTGTTGCAGGATTCCCTGTAGAAGATTGAAATTTAAATTTATTATCCTCAAACTTTAATAGAGCATCGCTAATATCAATTGTATTACCGCTTACATATAAACTCTTAAATCTATTGGTAGGGGTGCCGAGACTATAATAACTATCGACTAATGGTATAATGTTGCCTGCAAATCTTGCTACAGAATCTGTTTCTAAAATATTTCTAATTCTAAGATTTGAACTAACTGTTATACTTGGAGCAACTAAAATGCCCCTATCTGAAAATACAAAATCAGATGTATTAGCTCTAATTGTTGTATTGTTATTAAGAGAAGCAGTAATATAGGAATTATCTGTATAGATAATATTTGAAGTTCTAACTGTAGACCCAACTAAAGACCCCCCAACTATATTAGCTGTTACGGTTAGATTGGCAATATTGGCAGAGGCTACACCAGCAATAACTCTTGCATTGGTATAGTAAAGATTACTGCCCTCGGGTAGATTTGTAGTAGATTTTGCTGCAAATGCTGAATCAAATCTAGCTTGTGTGTAGTATAAATTTGACCCTTCTGAAACAATATTTGTAGTAATGCCTGTTAGAGCTGAACCATCACCTAAATGTGTGCCAGTTATTCTTGAAGCAAAAATATTGCCTACTAAAACATTTCCGTTTACAACTAGTATATTACCAGTAGTTGCATTACCACTAATAACTAAATTACCTGCAAGTATGTTTCCGTTGTAGGTTGGTAATTGTGTTAGATTAGATTGATTAAATCCAGATATGCTTGACCCACTTATACCGGTTAATCCAGAACCATCACCAAATAATTTACCAGTTACTACTAAATTACCGATTGACGCATTCCCTAGCACAGTAAGTATATTACCAGTAGTTACATTACCAGTTACTACCACATTACCTAGTAAAGCATTACCGTTATAGGTTGGTAGTTGAGCAAGATTAGATTGATTTATACCAGATATTCCGGAGGAGCTTATACCGGTTAATCCAGAACCATCACCTATAAATTTAGTAGCAATAATATTTGCTGCTACAATATTACCGCTTACAGTTAAATTAGGCAAGGATATATTAGAAACATATGATAATACTCTGGCATTAGTATAATATAAATTAGTGCCCTCTGAAACTAATGTTGTATTAATACCAGTAATTAAAGCACCATTGCCTATAAAGAATCTTGTGGCTATAACATTGCTTACAACAATGTTGTTCGTTACTGTCAAATTTGTTATATTGGCAGTTGTTACTGCAGTAATCGCCCTCGCATTACTAAAATAAAGATTAGTGCCTTCTACTAGATTACTGGTAGTGAAATTATTCAAACTTAATACTATATTGGCGATATTAGCAGTATTAGCAAAATTAGCTAATCCAGCAATATTTGAAAAATCATTACTGCCTCCACCTCCCCCAGTTACTACAGCATTAATTCTATTATTTGTGTCATCATATGTAAATGTCACCCCCGAATGCACACCATTAGTAAGTAATGGGGCAGCGAAATCTTGTACTTGTTCTTGGGAAAGAGTACCTACGTTTATATTGCCAGATATATTACCAAAAATACTGCCAGTAACAATGATATTAGGGACATAAAAGTTACCATCATCATCAAATCGATAGGACCAAACACCTGCTTGAATTATTGTATTACGTTCATCGTTATCTAATTGAATAAAACCGTGTGCGCTAACAATGTTGCCCACAGTTAAATTTCCTACATAGGAAATATTTCCCGCAGTTAGATTTGCTATGTAAACATTACCTAAAACAGAATTATTAATTGCTGTTATAACTCTTGCATTGGTAAAATATAGATTTGATCCTTCTGCTACATTACTTGTAGTAAAATTACTTAATGATAAAACTGTTCCAGCGATATTGGCAAAATTAGCATTGGATGCCACATTAGCTGATCCAGCAAGATTTGCAAAATTAGCTGTATTTGCTACATTAGATGCCAATGAAACATTAGAAAAATTCGATATATTGGCAAAATTTGATAAATTAGCATTGTTTACTGTTTGACCAGCACCTATAGGTGAGGTCCCGGGAACAAACTTGGTGCCATCCCAAACTAAAGTATTGCCAGTTAATACTCCAGTAGTATCCACATCTGCCAATACATTTATGCTTAGTAAAGAAACATTACTAACTACTCTAGCATTAGTATAATATAGATTAGATCCTTCAGCTATATTTGAAGTGGTAAGACCAGATCCATTATTTAGATTGCCCAAAACTTCTGTAATAGTGCTTGTAGGAATACTAGCTAGTGTAGTAGCAATAGTTATAGTGTTACTTGTTAAATCTTGAAGAGTTGCGCTTGCAGTACCAGTCACATTGCCTGTTAAAGTAACAGTAATAACTGGATCTGGTTTACTTTGAATATTGGCCCATTCTAATTTACCAAATAACGTGTCTATTTGTAAATTAGCAAAACTAAATGCACCGTCACCTGTATTAACAGTTGTACTTACATTATACAAACCATTTTGAAATAACTTATATTTTGTATCAGTAGCGTCTCTAAAGAGACCCGTCATTCGAGTTACATCGCCTGCAGGTTTATAACTTCCAACAAAACCTATATCAACAGCATCTGTTACACTATTATTAGCTAAGTATAATATTGGATTATCTAATGTATTAGCAGCAGAGGCCTGAGCTATAAGATTTCCAAGTACAGTTAAATTACCAGTAATAATACCATTAGCAGCAGTAAATCCGCCGAAGGAAGGATTATTAACTAACGATATATTTCCCGTAATTGGATTATAATCAATATTCAATGCACCAGTTAATGCTGCTCTGGCTCTCGCATTACTAAAATAAACATTGCCTGTTGTAGTATTACCTAATTCTCTTACATTTGCTGTGGTTAAATCAACAACGTTTGCCTTTAAAACTAAATTAGCAGCTATGGCAGTGTAAACTCTAGCATTGGTATAATATAAATTATTTCCTTCAGTTAAATTGCCTGTAGTTAAATTACTTAATGTAAGTACGCGTATTGCAACATTTGCTACATTAGCACTATCTGAAATTGTAGAATAAATAGCTAGATTGGAAGTTTCAGCAAATGTAGCATTAGTCACATAAGGATCTGCCGGAACCCAATTACTAGAAGCAGAATCATACTTTAGAAATTTACCGTCAGTTAAGTAGTAAGGCATAGATACATTAGAATCTTGCCAATCTACATCTGATAGTTGTATTAAACTTATATTATTAGCTAGCCCAGTGAATTCCATTGCAGAAACACTTGTAAATCTAGCAAAACCATTGCTGTCAATAACTACATTACCTGCTCTAAATCCAGTGTTACTTATAGATACATTACCAGTAGATACACTATTAGATGTTATTGATATATTACCTGTTGTAATAGCATTTGATGTTATTGAAGTATTACCAACAGTAATCGCATTAGATGTTATTCTTGTATTACCGACAGTAATCGCATTAGCAGTAATCGAAGTATTACCAACAGTAATCGCATTAGATGTTATTCTTGTATTACCGACAGTAATCGCATTAGCAGTAATCGAAGTATTACCAACAGTAACAGCATTTGCTGTAATGGCAGTATTACCAATGCTGATAACATTTGCAGTAATTGAAGTATTACCAACAGTAATCGCATTAGCAGTAATTGAAGTATTACCGACAGTAATAGTAGATGTGTTGGCAGTTATTTGTACATTGCCAACTTCAACAACTGCATTAGCAGATCTAGCAGTTTTTACCCAAGTTTTCTTGGTAGAATTAAATGTATAAAGATAACCGCCTGCTTCATATGTCTGACCATTACTAGCTGGTGAGGGGAAAGGCATTAAAAATCCTTATTTAAAACGTTGGAGGTAAGAAATCAAACCAGTATTCACCCGCTCCATCAGTAACCCACATAAACAATTTGAATTCTGTGGTATCGTACCACACGTCACCATAATATGCATAATCAGGAGGACTAGCACCAAAATAAAATTTATTTGCCCAAACTGCTGAATTACTTCCTGTTGCAACAATAATCTGCCCGGTATTTCCGCCAAATCTAGGCAATGTATTAGAACCATTAAATCCATGCAATACTATACTATTTGCGCTCATCGTATTTAAAACGACGTTTGCATTAGCTATAAGTGAATTAGCGACATCGCTAGTACCGCCGCCACCAACAGAAACTGTGCCCCAATATCTAGTGCCATCTACATTTCCTAGCAGTGCTTGACCACTAGAGCTAGGCAATCCTAAATCTGGTTCTGCTTCCTCTAATTTTAGGAATTGATATCTTGATGCGCTTACATTAGCGCTGGGCGTCTTTTTTACTCTGCCCGATATAAGTTTAGTCATTTGCTGTTTCTAAAATACTCATTACTAATTGCAATTTATTATTATTACTTGCTTTCGCAAAAACACTTTGTCCTGTTTCCAAAACCAATTTTCCCGTACCACCACCTATAACACTAGCTGAATCGCCGGCAGGGATATCGAATCTATCTGCTAAAGCCACATTTGAAAATCCTAGAGTAGAATTAGCTCTATGGTAAAAACTTACATTAGCTGTAGTATTTGAGACATTAGATATTTGAATCATCAAAATAATAGATGTTTTTCTACTCGGAGCAGTATAAAGAACATTTCCTGTAGTAAATAAATTAGAAGTTATTGTTCTAAATACATTTAATGCTGTTGCCATTTTTAACCTTCGATTGCTAAGATATATGGTGTAAGTATAGAAAACAGTGCCTTGGTAAATGTTCTACCAGTAATTGTTCCATCTACTCTATTAATAGTAAAATTATCACCGATTCTAAAATCTCCCAAATGGTCTGTACTAGTATAAAACACTAACCCACCTCTTTGTTCTATAACTTCATTTTCTTGTATTGGAATACCGCCAAGATATGGTAATGCTGTAGAAAGTAAATCGCCTGCTCCAACGTATTCCATAGTATGACTAGATGCAGAAATATAACTAGGCTGATGAAATGATACTCTGCTATTAGCTAGGATAATTTCTGTAGGTGTTTCTAATATGGTTACCACACTAGTATTTGATACCAAATTGCTTGATGCTACAACAGTATAAAATGCGCTTGTTCCATTACTTATATTTGCCCAATTTTGATTTACATATTCTAATACTTCTGCTTTTATAAAATCTCTATTACTATAAATTAATTTAGCCGCATTAACTACATTAGAATCATTATTGGCAATTAAACTTATAGGAGTTCTAACGTTGCCTGCTATACTAGGCCCCAATGTAATAATATTAGATAGATAATCAATGTTTGTTCTTAGTAAAGACAATACAATTGTGTTTGAAACTGCAGGTGCAGCTGTTGTATTTTGTAAAATAATATCTTGATATGTAGAATAACCAGAAGTATTAGCAGTAATAATATTATCTATTAAAGTGCCAATATAGTCATAGGCATTGGCTGTTTGAACTACTTGATTATTTATTTGTGAGGATTGATCATTATAATTATAATAGTAAACACCCGATGTTACTGCTTGTTTATTGCCATCATATCTCAAATCAAATACTATACTATCAATAATATATCCAACATCTCTAAAACACTTAGATGTATTGAATGAGAATGCAGGGTAAACATTTTGCACATAAGCTACCACTTCTGACTGAATAAAATTCTTATTGATTAACAATAGATTAGCAGAATTATTTAGTAGAATATTTGTATTGGCGGGGTATTTATTTGGTACTATAGAATCGGTCACACCTATAGTACCATTTTGTATAATATTTATAACAGTATCAAATTCAGAATTTATTCTATTTTGAGCAACTGAATATGAGGCAACTGATCCATCTAAAATTTGAAGATTCGCATTTTGATATACATTAGATATCACTGTATTTACTATTACATTGGTGGACAATCTTCTAGCATAATTTAACGCATCTACAGTTTCAACCGCCTGTCCGGGTATTGCTGATTCTGCCTGGGCATAATACTGCAACCCTGCAAATACAACTTCAGTATTACCACTATGGACAAGATCAAATAATAATGCATCGACAATTAAACCTGTATCTCTTGAACACTTTGATTGATTAAAGTTTGCTATTAAAACCGCATCGCCATAATTTGGTTTAACAGACAAATTTTTCATTAAAATATTAGAGGGATTGTTTGTATCAACTAAAGTAACTGTTCCAGTATAAAGTATTTGACTTACACCTCTTGATACTAACCCATATGTGCCAAAAGATGTATTTGAATTAGTAATAGAGCAAAATCCCCCTTCCTCACATAAAATACCTATATTACAACAAATAGTAAATACTGATACTAACTGAGTATACCCTCTGTGTAACATATGAATACCAATTCCACCTTCATTGGTTTGAGTATAGGAATCGCAAACCATAGACCTTAAACCACTAGTATATCTTCCATCAACTCTCATACCGGTACCAGTAGTTGTGATGGAGGAGCAGTTTTGAATATAGGGACTCGTTGATATAAATCCAGCTGATCCATCTGGATTATATGAAAAAACTGCAGAAGGAGATACATGATTTCTAAATGTAAATCCTGTTACATATGAACCATTATTTACATAGAACATATCAACGTTTGCCTGACTCGGATAAACTGACGTAGTTCTAAGATTATCACCAACTAATGCTACTCTTGCTTTAATTGTTACGGGTTGATTATATAACGTATACTGCCCAGACATAACTCTTACAGTAGTCCATGAATTGGCTTTATTTAAAGCTGTATGGATATTTGCCAAAGGCCTTTCAATTGAATTTCCAGGATTGGCATCATTTCCGTTAGTTGCTACAAAAATAACATTTGATACATTACCAACTGCTCCGGAACTAAGTAATTGCTGACTTGATACAACAGCAGCAATAGCTCTGGCATTGGTAAAATATAAATTAGCAATACCTTCATTTATCTGATCTGTGGTAGCAACTGCACTAATATTAATATTGCCAAGTGCAGATACATTTGCAGAAATAACACCAGTATTACTATTGTAGGAAATACCAGTTCCTGCCGTAATAGCTGTTCTTGATCTTAAATTGCTAAAATATTTGTTAACTAAACCTTCATTTATTAAATCAGTAGTACCAGTAAAAGTAGATTGTAAACCCGGAGTAGTGCCTACTATCGTCCAAACATTACCAGAATTTAACAGTAAAGTAGAATCCCCAGACTTAGAATATAGAATATTAATATTGTTTATAATGTTACTTACTAAGCTAAATGACCCTCCTTGGGTTTCAATCATAGTTACAATCTTTAACTGTCCATCATACCCGTCAGGAATATCTAGTAAATTTAATCCTCCAGTATCAATAGAAACATTAGCTGGGGCAAAAACTATATTAGCAGAGGCAGATCCAGGAGTTCCATTTCTAGATATGTTGGCTGTATAATCTGTACCAGAAGTATTTGTTCCATCAATAGATGTGGAAAATGATAAAACATTTCCAGTATTAGTTGAATCACTAACATCAAAGATATAGGTGGATCCTTTAACAAAATTTAATCCATAAGGAAAGGGTTTGCCTGCAGTATTTCCTACCCATTCATTAGGATTGTATCCGTTAAATTTTATTTTGTTATTGGCATAAGTAACAGTTATTGTAGTAGTAGATGTAGTACCTTCTATAAATCGTAATCCAGTACCTGAACCGGTAACCCCCGGAGTATACAGAAATATAGTTGCTGGTAATACATTACCATTTACTATTTCTATAGTATTCGCAGATTTACCACCTATTAGTAATGTTCTAGGAACTGTTATATCAATAGTACCAGCAGTAGTAATAATCTGTGCATTGCCGCCAAACTGAATATTACCAACTAATGTAGGATCGGAAACTGTCGAAAATAAAGCACTAGCTGCTATTTTTTTACTAGCACCACTTTGAACTACATAAAGTAGATCGCTTCCACCTAATACATTAGCCGATTCTAGTTCAGATACTTTTAAATCAGCCATTTATATTTTTCTTTATGTGTTCTTAACTATTAGGTTATCGTTAGCATCAGTTTGTAAAGCGCCTGCAGCATTTGCATTAAAATTCTTTGACATCGCCACTAAAACCTCTGATTTATTTCTAACTTGTCCCTGAGAATTAGTATAGCGTTCATATCTTACCCAACCGGTGTGGCTTATACCATTAGCTTTATTGCCTGCTATTCCAGCTTCTGTTCTATCCACGCCATAAACATTTCGCTTAGAATTCCAAAGTCCTACTGCAGTATTGCCCCGACCATATGTGGTTAGATCTTTAGGAGACTGTTGTACACCCAAAGTTAAAGCGGCAGAATTAGCACTAGTATAAGCTGCATCTAAAGTAATAGTATTTGCGTTGTTTACCTGATTAACTCTGTAAGCCACGTTTTCGATCAATAAAGCATCTCCTACTTTAACATTTGCATCTACAAATGCGCTTGTAGTGATTAGGACTGTTGATCTACCAAGTACAGCATTAGCTGCTACACCTACTAAATTTATCCTATCTCTTGTTCCCCATTGAGACATCTTTTTCCCCTTTTGAATATTTATTTGCTTCTAGAAGCAATTCTCTTCATTGTTCTACGTTCTGTAGCAGTAGTGCCCTGCCCTTCGTTATCTTTTAACTTACGCTGGTATACTGTACCTGTTGCTGTTTTTTTCATTAAAAAATTACCAGAACTAGAGGTGGTCGATGATGTAGGAGTTGGGGCAGGTTTTGCCTTCTTTTCAGGACCAAAATAATAATCCATTTTTTGCTTCAAATCTTTTTTCTGTGTTTTTGTCATAGCAGCTTCAAGAATAATATCAAAGTCTTTGTAATCAAAAGCTTCCGATGCCACAGCAATAATTTCCTTTTCACTTACAGTATCATCTGCAAGTGATTTTGCTGCTTCTAGATAATCAGCATAGGTTGGCTCTGTTGGAACTTCAACCTTCATTGATTCTTCTACGTAATAAACGATTTCTACTTCTTCTTTCATTGCTGCCTTAATTGTTTTACGACGGTTATGTAGATAAGAATCTGACTTATCCGTCTTACCATCATTGTTAATATCTTCATCCTCTTTACCTACTGGATCCATACCTTCTTTTAGGCGCCCGTCTTTTTCTGCAGACTTAAGCATTGCTGCACGGTCACGATACCCAGCAATACCAGGTTTAATATCCTTTGCAGCTTGCATTTCACCTGCAGTAGGATTAGCAACATGCTTCATAGTTGTTTTAGCTTGCGAACTCATTTTGGCTTTAGCATATCTTGCTGCAGCACTGGTCTGTGCTTCATCCATTTGTTCTGTTTCTTCAGCCATACTCTTAGAACGAAGTTTAGCTAGAACAGCACCGGCAACTTTCTTACCACTCTCTTCTGAACCATAACGCTTGGCAGCAGAAGCAGCAATCTTGGCAAACATTTTACCTGGCTTACCGATGTCTTTACCAGCACGAGCAGCTTTAGCAGAGTAACTAGCTTCTTCTAAAGTTTCAGCTAATTCCTCATCTGATAGCTCATCTACCATTTCAGAAATTACATCGTCAGATACATCTGCATGTTCATGCATCTTAGCTTTTTTAACTTTCATTGCCTCAGTATATACTTTGCGTATACCATCTTTAAACTGAACAGTATACCATTCAACATTACCATCAGCATCTGGATCAGCATGTGCTTCAGCAATACATTCTCCGTCGCCGAAGATTGGATGTTCTACATGAGTAGCACAATAATGTGCCTTGTCTACTTGACCTTCTTCTACTTGTTTATCGGTACTTTCGTTAAGCAATTGCGTTTCCTGCTGGCCGGCAGTCACTTTACGAATTGCTTCGAAAAGATCATTTGTAATTCTTGACATTCTAGTTTCCTTAAAAATGAATATGCTTATTATATTTATGTTCCTAAACCAGCCGAAACTGTATCCTTGGACCAACTCTTACAAGCCCAGTATCTAGCCTTGTGGCGGGGACCTGGATCATCGCAATTGTGTCTAGCTCTAAAGCTACGACGTCTATCTGGGTTACCTGTTTTTATAGTTAATCCCGTAGTATCCCCAAAATTCACTTTAACTACATTACCTTTATCATTCTTTGTATATACAGCAAATTTGCCCTTGCCGTCAGATGTTCTAAAAGGTTTATTTAACTGAACCTTTTTACCATTCTTTTCTGCTTCTTGTAGTTCAATGCCTTCAGCCACACCTTGCTTCTTCAAAATGTCAAGAGCATCTTTTTTGGCTTTTTCTGCAGATACTTGTTTCGCCATTCTTTCTGGATCACCCAGTTTGTAGTTGTCACGACTACCGTAAGTTTTATGGCTAA
>Ga0214923_10005434_pt1 | contig 14807 bp, 19 predicted proteins | sample LL1510_MetaG_FD_177993 | JGI IMG/M metagenome (GOLD analysis project Ga0214923, IMG submission 177993) | Freshwater microbial communities from Lake Lanier, Atlanta, Georgia, United States - LL-1510 | ecosystem: Environmental > Aquatic > Freshwater > Lake | place: USA: Georgia | collected... | reverse complement strand
ATGATTTTATTTGACTGTAGAAAAATTATAAATAATTAAAAATTTTTCTACTATGAAAATTTGCAAATCTTGTAAAAATGAAAAACCACTTACAGATTTCCATATAGCACAAAAACCTGGAAAAGTGGGAACTGATGGATATATTAGAAAAACCACTTGTTACAAATCAAAGTGTAAGGATTGTCTTCGTAAAGAACAAAGAAAAAAATACCATGAACTTGAAGATGAAATAAAAGTTCAACGACGTAAAAAAAATCCTTGCAATAATTTTGAATGGAGACTTAAATATAGGTTAAAAAATAGTTTTGGATTGACTACTGAAGAATTTTCTGCTATGATATTGGAGCAGAATAGTAAGTGCAAAATATGTGAGTGTAAAATGGATCCTCCGCAGATAGATCATAATCACACTACTGGTGAGATTAGATCATTATTGTGTCGTTCTTGCAACACATCTCTTGGTTTGGTAAAAGAGGACACAAAAATCCTTTACAATATGATTTCATATATCAATGCTTATCTTTAAAAAAATTAGGTGGCGCAATTTTCTTTCCACCGGACAACATGAAACAGAACTTGATTTTACTTTAAATGCAACCAATTTGATTGTTGGTACAAATGGTGCTGGAAAAAGTACTGTTTTGGATGCTCTCACTTTTTCTTTATTTGGAAAACCTTTTCGTAAGATTAACAAACCACAACTAATCAATACCGTTAATGAAAAGGATTGTATTGTTGAGGTTGATTTTTTAGTTGGAACCACTGAATGGAAAGTTATTCGTGGTATTAAACCAAATATTTTTGAAATTCATCGTAATGGTGAAGTATTGGATCAAGCATCTGCTGCGGTAGATCAGCAGAAATGGTTGGAGCAGACAGTTCTGAAAATGAACTATAAGTCTTTTACTCAGATTGTAATTTTGGGTTCAAGTACATTTGTTCCCTTTATGCAACTTCCTGCAGCTCATCGTAGAGAAGTGATTGAGGATCTTTTGGACATTAAGATCTTTTCCTCTATGAATACAGTAATCAAAGAAAAGATTCGTCAAATTCGTGATGAAGTAAAAACTTTAGATCTTAAAAAGGAATCTCTCTTTGATAAAGTTGAAATGCAAAAGAACTTTATTGGAGAATTGGAAAATCGGGGAAATGCCAATATAAATGCCAATAAAGAAAAGATTACTAATTTGATGAATGAAGTTGGTGATTATATTCAGCAGAATTCTTCTCTTGAAGAAAGTATAATCAAACGCACAAAGGAGCAAGAGCAAGTTACTGGGGCAACAGATAAACTTCGTAAGTTAGGAAACCTAAAAGGTAAAATCTCTCAAAAAGTATCAACGATTACTGAAGAGCATAAGTTTTTTACAGAAAATACGGTATGCCCTACCTGCACTCAGGATATTGATGAAAGATTTCGCCTAGATAAAATTGCAGATGCTCAAAATAAAGCAAAGGAATTGCAGTCTGGTTATAAAGAACTGGAAGATGCAATTAGAGATCAGGAAAAGCGAGAGCATCAATTTACGATTATTTCCAAGGAGATTACAAAACTCACCCATGAAGTTTCTCAGAACAATACTAAAATCTCTGGATGCCAAAGGCAAATCAGAAACCTTGAATCGGAAATTCAAACAATTGCCAATCAACTTGAAAACCGAAATACTGAGCATGAGAAGTTAGAATCTTTTAGGGAAAGTCTTCAAAAAACTTATGATGAACTGGCAACCAAGAAAGATTCTATTAGTTATTATGATTTTGCTTACAGTTTATTGAAGGATGGTGGAGTCAAATCCAAAATCATTAAGAAGTATCTTCCCCTGATTAATCAGCAGGTAAATCGTTATCTTCAGATGATGGACTTCTATATTAACTTCACTCTTGATGAGGAATTTAACGAAACTGTTCAATCACCGATTCATGAAGATTTCTCTTATGCTTCTTTTAGTGAGGGTGAGAAAGCACGAATAAACCTTGCTTTAATTTTTGCTTGGAGAGAAATTGCTAGATTTAAAAACACAACTAACTGCAATATTATTTTCTTTGATGAAGTTTTTGATAGTTCTTTAGATGGAACAGGAACAGAAGAGTTTCTTAAGATTATCCGTTATGTTCTAAAGGACACTAATGTGTTTGTAATTTCTCATAAAACTGGACTTGAGGATAAATTTGAGAGTGTTTATAAAGCAGAAAAAATCAAAGGATTTTCACGACTTGTAAAACTCTAATAATATAAATAAATATAGTTCAGTTCTCATTTAGTTCGGTGTATTCTCTTTATTGCATTGAAAATAAAATTACGGGACAAAAATACCTTGGTATAACTTCTCTTAAACCAGAAGAAAGGTGGAAAAAGCATCAGTATGCTTATAAAACTGAAAAGAAGAAAAATGATTGTCCTAAATTTTACAACTCTATTAGAAAATATGGAATTGAAAATTTTGAATTATCTATTTTAGAGCAAAGTGAAGATGCTTCTTATATTGAAAATTTGGAAATAAAGTATATTTTTGAAAATTTCAATTTACTAAATGTTTCTCCTGGTGGTGGAGGAATGACTATAAATTCTGGTTGGAAACACTCCCCAGAGACAATAGAAAAATTAAAAGAAAAGACACCACCTATGTTGGGAAAAAAACATTCCCCAAAAACTATTGAAAAAATGAAAGGTGATCCCAGAAGAAAAAATTCTGGAGAAAAAAATGGAATGTATGGTAGAACTCAAAGTGATGAGTTTAAAAAAAATATGAGTTTAAAAATGAGTGAGAATAATCCTATGAAAGGTAAAACCCACTCACCAGAAGCAAAAGAAAAAATGAGGCAGGCAGCACTAAACAGATATAAGAATAAGACACTTTTTCAACTGGACTCCTTGACTTCCGTAAATACAGATAGTAATCTGTCATCACAAACACAAGAACCATGAAAGTTCCAAATTGGCAGCATCACTCCCGTAAGGAGCAGAAACGCCATCTCAAACCACAAGCACTGAGGCAAGCAAAAAAACGGTTAGCCCAGTTCAAAAAGCGGCACATGAACCTCCCTAACCAGGAGGTTTCGTCGTATTATGGGTACATACGAAACAAAACCGATGGCAGTCAATCACGAAATCAAATCTCAACTTGCTCGCCTGCTTGCTACGGAAGATTTGGTAGTAGAACATAAAAAGGTTGAGACTGCCTGCTTCAACGTTCATACACGGGTGCTTACGCTACCTCTGTGGGAGAAAGCAAGCAACACCGTATATGACTTGCTGGTGGGGCACGAGGTGGGTCATGCTCTCTTCACTCCTGATGAAGATTGGAGCGAGAATACTAAAGTTCCTCAACAGTTTATCAATGTGGTTGAAGATGCCCGAATTGAAAAATTGATGAAGCGTAAATATGGTGGACTTGCAAAGACATTCTATAATGGTTATAAGGAACTGAATGAGGAGGATTTCTTTCAGTTAGAGGATGAGGATATTTCTTCTTTTAATCTTGCAGATAAGGCAAATCTATTCTTTAAGATTGGTAACTTTCTTCCTTTAGATTTTTCCCCAGAAGAAAGTAAAATTGTTAGTCTGATTGGTGAGTGTGAATCATTTGATGATGCTCTTAATGCTGCAGAAAAACTTTATGAGTATTGCAAGAAAGAGCAGCAGCAACAGCAGAAAGTTGCCGATTTTGATTCTCACGAGCAAGAAGAAGGTAATAAATCTTCTGGTAATCAAGTACAAGAATCACAAGAAGAGTCGGAAGAATCTGAAGAGGGTAAATCTGATCAAGTGCAACCAGAAGAATCTGGCAGTTATGGGGGAACGGCTAAGGGAGAAGAAGTAAGTGTGGATAAATCAGAAGAACCTAAAGTTCGCACTGCAGATTCTCTTCGTGAAAAGATTGAAAATCTTGTGAACTATGATGCAAGTGAAAATACTTATGTAGAAATTCCTAAAGTCAATTTGGAAACTATAATCGGAAAGAATTCTGAGGTTCATCAATACATTGATGAAAGTTTTACTTCTCAACAAAAAGGATTTGATGAAGTTTCAAAAGAACATAATCTTGAATCTTATGATATATTTGAAGAAGTAGATAAATTATTTAAAGAATTTAAGAATTCTGCACAGAAAGAAGTCAACTATCTGGTAAAGGAATTTGAATGTCGTAAGGCAGCAGATAGTTATGCTCGTGCCTCTACTGCTCGCACCGGTGTTTTAGATACTGCTCGTCTTCATACCTATAAGTATAATGAAGACTTGTTTAAGAAAGTCAGTGTAATTCCTGATGGTAAAAATCACGGTTTGATTTTTATTCTGGATTGGAGTGGATCTATGCAAACAGTTCTTCAGGATACTTGCAAGCAACTGTTTAATCTTATTTGGTTCTGTAAGAAAGTCAATATTCCCTTTGAGGTTTATGCCTTTTCAAATGAATGGCGCCGCCCCCAATATGATGCAAAAACTGGAAGAATTTCCCATGATTATTCTAAACATTATGAAATAAAGGAGGGATTGTTTTGTGTTTCTGAAGATTTTTCTTTGATGAATCTTTTTACAAGTAAGACAAATACTAAAACTCTGGAACATCAGATGTTGAATATTTGGAGACTTGCTACTTGCTTCAGTAACACATATTCTTGCAAATTTTCTTATCCTCATCGTTTGTGTCTGTCTGGCACTCCTTTGAATGAAAGCTTGGTTGCTCTGCATCAAATTCTTCCAAAGTTTCAGAGAGACAATAAACTTCAAAAAGTTCAGTGTGTAATTTTGACCGATGGGGAAGCAAATCACATTCCTTATCATTATGAAGTAAAGCGTGGCACTGAACCTTATATGGGATTGCGTGGAATTTATCCGTCTTGCACTTTTCTTCGGGATCGTAAAACCGGAAACACCTATAAATTTGGATGTGAGTACTATGAATTTTCAAATACTCTTTTGAAGAATTTGAAAGATAATTTTCCAACAGTGAATTTTATTGGTATTCGTGTTCTTGCAAATCGGGATGCGGCTCGTTTTATTGGAATTTATTACAAACAAACAACCAAAGAATATGATAAGATTATGACAGATTGGAGAAAGCAAAGGAGTTTCAATATCTCAACCTCTGCTTATGATGCATACTTTGGACTTTCTGCTTCTGCTCTTTCTCAAGAGGCAGAATTTGAGGTTGCCGAAGATGCCACCAAATCGCAAATTAAGAATGCCTTTGCAAAATCTTTGAAGACTAAGAAACTGAATAAGAAAGTTTTGGGAGAGTTTATGGAGCTTGTTGTCTAATAAATAACTAAAAAGTTTATAAAAATGAAGACTTTCCAGCAATTTGTGGTAGAATGTTGCTCTATTCAAGAGAGTTCTTTGAGTAGAGTTGTCTCTAAAATTAAAGGAGGTGGAACCGCTATCATATCCGCTGAAAGGAATGATAAAACCAATAAACAAAATCAACAAGCATCATCAAGACTTACTAGACGTGTTCGTGGTGCTGGACTTCCTGGACCAACTCAAGTTCAAGGTGCTTATCGTGAAACTGGAACTACAGAAGATCAAACAGAAAAATCATTTGTAGTTTCATCTGGTAAAATGGGTAAGAGAAAGTTTAAAAAAGTTGTATCTAAACTAGGTAAAGAAGGAGGATTAAAACATAACAGAAATCAAAAACCTGATTCTAAAAAGGATGATCAAGATTCTGTTCTTATCAAACAAAAACCAGGATCACAATCTAGGGCATCTTGGTTAGGAACTTCTAGAAGATCTGATGCAGATCCCAAGTTGGGAAAAAAATATGATCAAGGTAAAATGTCAACTAAAGATGCAAACTCTCCATTAAACCCCGGTGAAGGTGCTACTGTAGTTGGTAAAAAGAAATTGCAATTTAAGTGAAACCAAATGAAAAAAACTGATAGTATAGATAAACTTTTGATTATTGATCATAATAATAAAGTCATTACTCAAAAAAGAGAACTAAATCCTCCGTCGTTTAATGGTCGTTTTAGGGACAGAGTTAGAGAAAAGTATCCTGACTATGAATTGAAATAGTGCCACTTGATTAACTGGCACAGGGGGCGTTTTTCACCCCCTTTTTTCGTCTATAATGACTATGTTGAAACAAACCACTCGTTATGCCTCGCACCAAAATGACTCCCGATTACATCGTCTCTTCTCTCAAAGCACTTTACGGCACAGAGATTACTGCCGCTGATGTGCGTGGCTGGTGTGCCAGTAATGGTAGTTCTTATCAAACAGTTACCAAAAATCTTGATAAGTATAAGACTTCTCGTGGACGTTGGAATCTTGAAGTAACACAAGAAAAAGTTCAAGAGATTGAACGCAGTTATACCGCCCCCGCCGCTCTTCCCGCCGTGGAACAAAATCTTATTCCTGATAAAGATGATACCTTCGTCAAGTTTGGCAATTTTAACGATATTAAGAAAATTATACAGTCCCGTATTTTTTATCCTACGTTCATTACGGGTCTTTCGGGTAACGGTAAGACGTTTAGTATTGAGCAGGCGTGTGCTCAACTTGGTAGGGAACTGATTCGTGTTAATATCACTATTGAGACTGATGAAGACGATTTGATTGGTGGTTTTCGTCTGGTGAATGGTGAGACTGCTTGGCACAATGGTCCCGTGATTGAGGCACTTGAGCGTGGTGCCATTCTGCTTCTGGATGAGATTGATTTGGCATCCAATAAGATTCTGTGTCTTCAATCTGTTCTGGAAGGTAAGGGTGTGTTTCTGAAGAAGATTGGTAAGTTTGTGAAACCTACCGCAGGATTCAACGTATTTGCCACGGCTAATACAAAGGGTAAGGGTTCTGATGATGGTAGGTTCATTGGCACCAATGTTCTGAACGAAGCATTCTTGGAGCGTTTTCCTGTAACCTTTGAGCAGTCCTATCCTTCTCCTACAGTTGAGCAAAAGATTCTTGAGGGTATTGCTCTGGATTTGGGTGTGAAGGATCGTGAGTTCTGCAAGCGTCTTGTTGATTGGGGCGATATCATTCGTAAGACTTTTTATGACGGTGGTATTGAAGAAATCATCTCCACCCGCCGTCTCGTTCACATCGTTCGTGCCTATAGCATCTTTGGTGATAAGGCAAAGGCAATTCAAGTTTGTGTGAATCGTTTTGATGACGAAACCAAGCAAGCTTTCTTGGAACTGTATGATAAGGTTGATGTTGATTTTCAACTTCCTGTTGACACCAACACTGCCAACTGATATAATATGGGGAGGTAAATGTGCCTCCCCTTTTGTTCTTTATTTTGAAATTTTATGTCTGAGATTCCTGAAAAAAAAGATAGTGTAACTTATATTGGATATAATCTTCCTGGTGGAATGGGAGAAGATCATATTTCGTTTAATACGAATAACTATTGGGAAGATGATGGTTTTAGTCTAACTGGAAATCCATATACTTCTCCAGATGTTTTTAATCTGGGAGAACCTGTTGCCGCAGTAACATTTGGAAATAATCATAGTACAACTGTTAATTCTCAGTCATTTAGTTTGAATAAAACCCCACAGAATGCCAATCCAACTACTTCAAAAAAATCAAGTCAAGAGCAATTTTGGAAGTTTGGTGAAGGTGAAACTCTGAAGGCAGTGAACGATTATATTGTAAGTACGTATAATGCACACTATGCATCTGAAAAGTCTAAGGTTCAGGTGCTGGATATGATTGATGCAATTGGTGATGGTGTTCCTTTTTGCCGTGATAATCTCATCAAGTATTCTTCTCGTTTCGGTAAGAAGGATGGAATGTCCCGTCTTGACGCACTGAAGATTATCCATTACGGTGTTCTTCTGTATCACTTTGCCGGATTTAATAATGAAACTGCGAAATCAAACTATGAAACTTTCTGATAAGACTCTGACACTGCTAAAGAACTTCTCTGGTATCAATCAATCCATTCTATTCAAGCAAGGTAACAAACTTCGTACTATTTCGGTGATGAAGAATATTCTTGCCGAGGCAACTATTACCGAAGAGTTTCCTAAAGATTTTGGTATCTACGATCTGAATCAATTTCTTAATGGGCTTAATTTGCATCAAAATGCTGAACTTGATTTTGAGAATAATGGTTATGTGATGATTCGTGAAGGTAAGATGCGGTCTAAGTATTTCTTTGCGGATCCCAGTGTAATTGTAACTCCTCCCGATAAAGAAATCTCTCTTCCAAGTGAAGATGTTTGTTTTGAGTTGAGTACTCAGCAGTTAGATAAGTTACTCAAGGCATCTGCGATTTATCAACTTCCTGATCTTTCTGCTGTTGGTGAGGCAGGTGTTGTAAAACTGCTTGTTCGTGACAAGAAGAATGATACATCAAATGATTTTTCTATTGTAGTTGGTGAGACTGATGACACCTTTATTTTTAACTTTAAGGTAGAGAATATCAAGATTCTTCCCGGTAGTTATGAGGTGGTTGTGTCACAAAAACTTTTGTCACGATTTACGAGCACTGATCGAGATTTGAAGTATTATATTGCTCTGGAACCTGATTCTACCTTTGGTTAATGAACATTTTTGTAACTGACGTTTCCCCCAGTAAGTCTGCTCAAGTACTTCCTGATAAGCACGTCGTGAAAATGCCCCTAGAGACATGTCAGATGATATCCATCATATACTCCAAGTGGTATTATGATTGGGGCACAATTAATAAAGCAGACGGAACTCCTTACAATACAGTAAAGGGTGCCTTTCGTAATCATCCCTGCACTAAATGGGCTGCAGATAATCACTACAATCTTGCCTGGTTGATTACACACGGAATACATTTATGCTTTGAGTACGAACATCGGTATCAGAAACGGCACTCTTGTTTGAGTACTTTAGAAGAAGCAATGGTAGTCTTTCATAACAATGCTAAGATTTCCATTTCTGAACATACTAATGTAAAAGAATTCACTCGGGCAATGCCCGATGAATATAAACTTGATGATAGCATTGATACCTTCACTGCTTATAAGATGTATGTTGCATCTAAACCCTGGGTGTGCGATAATTATCTTCGCCGTCCAGAACGGAAACCTGATTGGGTGTAAATAACTCATTTACTAAATAGTATTATACTAAGAGGTTTAGTAAATGGACTGTATCTATCAAATACGAAACAAAATAACAGGAGAAAATTACATAGGTTGTACTGAAAAAAATTATATGCTTAGATTTGCTAAACATATAACTATATGTGCCAGTGGTAAAATGGATTGTCCTAAACTTTATGATAATTTCTTAAAATATGGATATCATAATTTTACTATTGAAGTTATTAAATGGATTCACGAAGGTGAAGAAATTAAATCAGTAGAACAACAATACTGTGAGTGGTTAAAACCTTCTTTAAATTCTTTGTGGGGAACAAAGCACACAAAAGATTCTATTGATAAAATGCGTAAGTCCCAAAGAGAATATTGGTCTAAAAATTCTCATCCAAGAAAAGGAGTTCCTTTTACTGAGAAACATAAACAAAATCTTTCAAAATCTATGGGAAAAAAATGTTATGTTGATGGAGTGATTTATGAATCTGTAAAAGAATGTGCTACAATACTTGGTATCCATAGGGATACTGTGAGTTGGAGAATGAGGAGCAAATCATTCTCTAACTATTATTATCTTTGAACTTTTAATTTTGATATGGAACTAACTGATAACAAACCTTTTTTATGGGTTGAAAAATGGGCCCCAGAATCTGTTGAAAATTTGATTTTGACTAAAAGTGTTAAAGAATTCTTTCTTAATGTTGTAACGGCAGGACAACTAAATCAAAATCTTATCCTTCAAGGTTCTCAGGGATGTGGTAAAACCCAAACCATTAAAACTCTTTGTAAGATTACTAAACAAGATGTTTTATTTTTAAATGGTTCATCTGAGGGTAGATATTTGGATACTATTCGCAATCAAGTTATTAACTTTGGAACGACAGTTTCTATGTTTAATGATAAGAAAAAGGTAGTATTTTTTGATGAGTTTGATGGGACAACAAATGATGTTATGCTCTGTCTTCGTGGAGTTATTGAGCAACTTCATAATAATGTATGTTTCATTTTTACTTGCAACACTCTTAATAAAATTATTGAACCAATTCAATCTAGATGTGTAGTTCTTAAATACACTCCTATCTTAAAGGAAGAGAAACCACAAATGATGTCCGACATCTTTAAAAGGGTATCATACATATTAGAACAAGAAAATATTGAATATGATAAGAAAGTTATACTTGAACTTATTAAAAGTTATTTCCCTGATACTAGACAACTTCTTAACACCCTTCAAAGGTATTCGGTGGGAGGCAAAATTGACGCAGCAATTCTGGCATCTTTTTCAGACGTTTCAGTAAATGATCTAATTAAGTATCTTAAGGAGAAAAACTTTGCAGAAGTTCGTAAGTGGGTTGTTTCCAATTTGGATAACGATTCTAGTGTTATTCTCCGCAGAGTCTATGATTCACTTTACGACTCTCTGGTGCCCACCACTATTCCTGCTGCTGTACTTATTATTGCTAAGTATCAGTATCAAATTGCATTTGTAGCAGATCAGGAAATTAATCTTCTTGCGGCACTAACTGAAATTATGGCTGAGTGTGAATTTAAATGAAATCTCTTAAAACTCCATTACGCTTTAATTATGACTTACGAACTGAAAGATTGGTTGAATTCTATTAATTTCACCAAAGAAAATCTGATGGAAGATCCGTCAGTAAAAAAAGACTATGCACCTTATATTATAAATCGTTGTTTATCTGGACATATTGATTGTGTTTTATTTGCTAATGAAATGAATCTTAATCATTCTTTAGACAAAGATATGCAATATTCATTTTATCTAAATAGTCTAAGGAAAAAGAAGAGATTTTCTCCCTGGCTCCGAAAGGATAAAGTCACAGACTTAGAATGTATAAAGCAATACTATGGATATAGTAATGAAAAGGCATCGCAAGCTCTGAAAATCTTATCAAAAGAACAAATTGCTTTCATTAAACAACGACTTGATATTGGAGGAAAAAAATGACTACTGAACATACAACAGTAGAACCTGTAGTTAATTGGTCTCAGGATCAAATGATTGAGGTACTTCTTAATGAGCCTGATGACTTTTTAAAAGTTCGTGAGACTTTAACTCGTATCGGAGTGGCATCTCGTAAGGAGAAAAAACTCTATCAATCTTGCCACATTTTGCATAAGCAAGGTAGATACTATATCGTTCACTTCAAAGAACTGTTTGCCCTTGATGGTAAACACGCTAATTTGACTGTGAATGATGTTCAAAGACGTAATCGTATTGTTCGTTTGCTTGCTGATTGGGGACTTATAACTGTCGTAAAACCAGATTCTGTGACAGATATTGCTCCTCTAAATCAAATCAAAGTTCTTGCATATAAGGACAAGGGTGATTGGGTATTGGAACAGAAGTATAATATTGGTAAAAAAGGTAAGACCCAGGAAACCGAATAAAAATGGGCGGGAAACAACATCCCGTTTTTTTTATGATCTCTTATAATTAGTAGTGGATGCCGAAAGGATCCAATTACTACTAAGACGCTCATGGAGGTCTATTATGTTCGGAACAAATTCACTTACACTTTCAGTACCAGATACTGCAAAGTATTTGCTAGATATTCAAAAAAATAGTATTGGAATGGATGAATGGTTTAAGAGGTTTGATAGTGCATTTGAGACACACACAAACTATCCACCATACAATCTTGTAAAAGAAGACAGTATTACTTTTAGATTAGAAATTGCTCTTGCTGGATTTAAACGAGAAGAAATTGAAGTCACTACAGAATGGAATAAACTATTTGTAGAAGCAAAGAAATCTGATGATGCTGGTGAGGAATACTTACATCAGGGACTTGCCAAGAGAGCATTTACCCGTACCTGGACACTATCTGATGATGTAGAAGTTAAGGATGTTGCCTTTGTTGATGGATTACTCACAATCAAACTAAATAGAGTTATTCCGGAACATCAAAAGAAAAAATCTTATGAAATCGTTTGACAAGTTCAAAACAATTGCATACAAGAATGCGATTCCACATACCGTTTATAAAGATGGTAAGTCTAAAAAAATCGGTAAAGGAAAGGCAGTTCCTGTAAGAAGCCACTCAAGTGCTGGTGGCGATGGCGACGGAGATTGATAAATAGTATTGAGCTAACTATCGTTGTCGCAGGGAGGGAACTGGCAAAAACCAGTTGTGCCTCCCCTTTTTTTGTGCTATAATACTAAGAGGTATGGAGTAAAGATGACAGTTAAACTTTTGTTGTTGAAATCTGGAGAAGATTTGATTGCAGATGTTCAAGAGATGGTTTCGAGTAAAGAAGATAATCCTATGGTTATTGGGTATCTTTTGAACAAACCTTGTATTGTAAAGATGAGAGATCCTAGTCTTCTTTCTGAAGAAGTGTCTGATGAACAAAAAAAGGCATCATTTCAAGTCTCTCTTTATCCCTGGATGCCTTTGTCTGCCGACAAGGTAATTCCAGTTCCTTCTGACTGGGTAGTAACAATTGTGGAACCCGTCGCAAAATTAACCGAAATGTACGTAGAGGATGTTATTAACTATGGAAAAGAAAATGGTCAAGATTCTGTTTCTGATGAATCAGCAAATTCTAATCAGCCAGATTGAAGAAATTGGTGCTGATATTGGAGAACCAGATTGTAAACTGGTAAAACCCCATATCGTCACTGAGTATAAGGAAGGTACTAGCACTTTAACTCCATTTTTGTATAAGGTTACAAAGCAAGATACATTTATGATGAGTTCTGACAAGATTCTTACTCTTGCAGATCCAACTCCAACTCTACTTGAGAAATACGAGGACTTGATTAAGGAATGAATTAAATATTTTTTTTCTTTTTGTATCGGGCATATTCTCCAAGGTATTTGCCCGTCTTATAATTGCCATTATTTGCGCCAGATACATCAGAGTAATCTCTTTTTTTACGGGTTCCATTTTCATACGCTTTTTTTAAACTTTCACTTCTTTTTCTTTGAGTTTCTTCTGAATAGTTTCTTGACTTTCCTTTATGTGGTGAAGGTTTTCCTTTCTTGGAATCTGACATTTTCTTTTTAGTTTCTTTTGAATGCTTTAAACCATTTACTCCCCCACCACCAATACTGCAATTATATCCTTCTACAAAGGTATTAAAATATTTTATCCAATATTGTTCTTTTTCATTTAATAATAACTTATCACATTTTTCAATTAACTCAATTTCAAAAGAATTTTTTGAATATTTTCTAATTGCGTTGTATAATGGTGTGATAATTCCTTTTTTTGCTAGGTAAAAATGTTGATTTATTCTTTTATTTACTGGTTGTATTGTTTGTCCAATATATCTCTTTTTGGATATTGCATTATATATTGAATAAATGTAACCCATACTATGTCCAAATTTCTATAATTATTTATGAATTATCGCTTTTACACTAATGTCCAGTTAATTGGAAATCAGTTTTTAGTTCGTGGTTATGAAAATGGTGAACATTTTGAATTTAGGGACGAGTTTAGACCAACTCTTTTTGTAAAAACTAAAAAGGAAACCAAATATAAGACATTAAGTGGAGAACCGGTAGAACCTATTCAACCAGGAAATGTTCGTGATTGCAGGGAATTTTATAAGAAGTACGAGGGCGTACAAGGATTTGAAATCTATGGAAATGAGAGATATATCTATCAATATATTTCTGAAAAGTATCCAGAGGAAGAAATCAAATTTGATATTAATAAAATCAAACTTGTAACTCTGGATATTGAAGTTGCATCCGAACAGGGATTCCCTGACGTAGAATCTTGTGTTGAGGAAATTCTTGCAATTAGTATTCAGGACTATACGAGCAAGAAAATTATTACTTGGGGAGTCAAACCTTTTAATAATGTTCGTAAAGATGTAACTTACTATCTTTGTGAATCCGAATATGCACTACTCAACTCCTTCATTAACTATTGGATAGAAAATACGCCAGAAGTTATCACTGGATGGAATATTCAACTTTATGATATTCCATATATTGCCAAGCGTCTCAATCGTGTGCTTGGTGAGAAGTTGATGAAGCGTCTTTCTCTCTGGGGACTTGTTACCGAAGGGGAGATTTTTATCAATGGACGTAAGCACACTGTCTTTGATATTGGTGGTGTAACTCAACTTGATTATATGGATCTTTATAAGAAGTTTACTTATAAGGCACAGGAATCATATCGTTTGGATTATATTGCCGAAGTAGAACTTGGGCAGAAGAAATTGGATCACTCTGAGTACAATACCTTCAAAGACTTCTATACCAAGGGTTGGCAAAAGTTTATTGAGTATAACATCGTTGACGTAGAACTTGTTGATCGCCTGGAAGACAAGATGAAGTTGATTGAACTTGCACTTACGATGGCTTATGATGCTAAAGTGAATTATGCCGATGTGTTCTATCAGGTTCGTATGTGGGATAATATCATTTACAATTATCTCAAGAAACGTGATATTGTGATTCCTCAAAAGAATCGTTCTTCCAAGAATGAGAAGTATGCTGGTGCTTATGTAAAAGAACCGATTCCTGGTAAGTATGATTATGTTGTCAATTTTGATTTGAATTCACTTTATCCACATTTAATTATGCAGTACGCAATATCCCCAGAAACACTTGTTGAAAAGCACGAACTTAATAATCGTATTGCTGAATTGGAGAGTAACGGTAAAAATGATGAGGAACTGGAAACACTTAAACAGGTAAGAGAACTTTCTGCAAAAGTTAATGTAGATAAACTTCTAAATCAAGAATTGAATTTAGAACCTTTAAAAAAAGTAAACTTAACTATGACTGCAAATGGAGCAC
>Ga0214923_10005433_pt1 | contig 14810 bp, 10 predicted proteins | sample LL1510_MetaG_FD_177993 | JGI IMG/M metagenome (GOLD analysis project Ga0214923, IMG submission 177993) | Freshwater microbial communities from Lake Lanier, Atlanta, Georgia, United States - LL-1510 | ecosystem: Environmental > Aquatic > Freshwater > Lake | place: USA: Georgia | collected... | reverse complement strand
AAAAGAACGCACAACTATTGTAATTGAGCCCCAGCGTAATGCCGCTATTAATGCACTCATGGGCGCTTGGCTTGCGATGTGGTACGTTATCGGAATAGCAACCCTCGTTTATGCTATGGATCATACATTTACGGAAAAAGAGCAAGTAATTATTTGGGTATTCGCTGTTTTCTGGGTTTATTACGCCGTTCGGGTTACAAGATCTTATTTATGGTTAATGTTTGGAAAGGAATTGATAAAGATCGACGAAGTAGGAATGCACTACAAGCGCTCAATCCGTAAATTTGGAAAATCCACGCTGTATTTATTCGGCAACATTCAAGACTTACAATTTGAGGTTCCTGAAGAAAGTTCTATCCAAAGAGTCTGGGAATCTTCACCTTGGATTAATGGAGGAGAACGGTTTACATTCAGCTATTTTGGTAAACTTGTAAAATTCGGTCGAAAATTAGAAGAAAAAGATTGCAAATTACTTTATACCTTAGTAAGCAAAAGAATTCAAGAACGAAAAAAGAAATAATATGTACGGCAACATTAAATCATTCCTTTCTGAAGAGTTAAAACAAATTGAGCTAAATGGACTTCTTAAAAGAGAACGTATCATAACAACTCCACAGGGCGCAAATGTTAAAGTTAATACTGGTAGGGATGTAGTCATTATGTGTGCTAATAATTACCTTGGTCTTTCCTCACATCCGGAAGTTATTAAAGCTGCAAAAGGAGCGCTCGACACACATGGCTTTGGTATGTCATCTGTACGTTTTATTTGTGGAACACAGGATATCCATAAAACTTTAGAGCAGAAAATAGCCGAATTTTACGGAACTGAGGATACCATTTTATATGCAGCAGCATTTGATGCAAACGGCGGTGTGTTTGAACCTCTTTTTACGGAACAAGACGCTATAATTTCTGATGAATTAAATCATGCTTCTATTATTGATGGAATTCGATTATGTAAAGCACAACGTTATCGCTATAAGCATTCAGACATGAATGATCTAGAGGAACAATTGAAAAAAGCACAAGATCAACGGTTCAGAATAATTGTAACGGATGGTGTTTTTTCCATGGATGGTGATATCGCTAAAATGGATCAAATTTGCGATCTTGCTGATAAATATGATGCATTAGTAATGACAGACGAATGTCATTCTGCAGGGTTTATCGGAAAAACAGGCAGAGGTGTTCCTGAGTATTGTGGAGTAATGGATAGGGTTGATATTATCACCGGAACCTTAGGTAAAGCTCTTGGTGGTGCAATGGGAGGCTACACAACAGGCAAAAAAGAAATAATTGAAATACTTCGCCAGCGTTCAAGGCCCTATTTATTTTCAAATTCGTTGGCGCCCTCAATCATTGGTGCTTCGATAAAAGTATTTGAATTGCTTAGTTCAACGACTGTGTTACGTGATAAATTGGAAGAAAATACGCTCTATTTTAAAGAACACATCAAAGCAGCAGGATTTGATATCAAACCGGGAGATTCCCCAATTGTTCCAATTATGCTTTACGACGCTGCCCTTTCACAAAAATTTGCTGAAAAGTTACTAGAAGAAGGCGTTTATGCCGTTGGTTTTTTCTATCCGGTTGTGGCTAAAGGTCAAGCTAGAATTCGTACCCAAATATCAGCTGCCCACTCAAAAGCAGACTTGGATAAAGCTATAGCTGCATTTATAAAAGTAGGGAAAGAGTTAGGAATAATTTAATAACTTATTAGTGGTCTCGCCAGGAATCGAACCTGGATCTAAAGTTTAGGAAACTTCTATTCTATCCGTTGAACTACGAAACCGGAGTACAAATTTAACTTTTCTTTCGATTGTATAAACTTGCTATTACCTCCCATGTTTGGATTGCAGCCTTGTCCCATGAATACGAGGTAGCCTTTGAAATGGATTTTTCACTGAACTCTTGGTAAACTTTATTATCCAAGAGAAATTTTAATTGGTTTGCGGCTTCTTTTTCATTGAAGGGGTCGCAAAGCAATGCAGCTTCACCAGTAATTTCTGGGAGACAACTGGCATAAGCGGCAACTATAGGTACACCACATTTCATGGCCTCAACCAATGGTATTCCGAAACCTTCATAATAGGTTAAGTAGGTTAATGCATAAGCAGAACCAGTAATTTTTGCAAGTTGCTCTTGGTCCACATATCCTGTAAAATGAATTCTATTCTGACAATCCTCAGGTATCTTAATTCGGTGTTTTTTCCACAATGGGCTACCAACTATAACCAAATCTATCGCGTTATTTTCCTTCGCAAAAATAGAGTAAGCGTTCAATAAGCGTTGCAGGTTTTTACGTGGATGTAATGACCCAACAAAAAGAAAATAGGGCTTATTTCCACTTATTAATGATCTTGTGTTTTTTATTTCTTGTTCAGAAATAGGTTTAAAAATTTCATCCGCACTGTTGTAAATTACCTCAATTTTGGTCGGCTCCAACTCATAGTATTTAATGAGTTCCGATTTTGAAAAGTTAGAGACCGTTATAATTTTGTCAGCTTTCCTTGCAAATTTTGGAAAGAACCTATTGTAATAGTATGAAACGCTAGTTGGCAAGTCTTTTGGGTATACATGAAAATTAATGTCGTGAATCGTCGCGATTTGTGGAACTTCGGTACGTAGATTAATAAATCCATCTGTTGACCAAAATACATCAATTGCATATTTTTTCAAGACTTTCCCAAGTCTTAATTCGAACCAAATGTACCATAAAACGGGATGTCTCGCAGGTGGATCAACAACGATGGGAATTACATTCTCGGCAAAAACAAATTGTGGATCGAATTTTCTATCAAAAAAGAAATAAAAGGTGTGTTCTGGATGATTTAAAACAATTCGTTTTGTTAATTCGTAGGTATAACGACCAAAACCCTCCATTTTACCGGAGATTAAATTGCGTGTATTGATGCCAATTTTCACCTTAAAATTGATGGATATAATTAGTTAGTTTTTCACTTCCAATGGTAGTCTGAGGCCCGTGCCCACAATAAACAACTGTATGATCAGGAAAATTAAATAATGTATTGAAAATACTTTTTTTGAGGGTATCTAAATCACCTCCGGGAAGATCTGTCCGACCGAAGCTGCCTTGAAATAATACGTCTCCATTGATTACAAAGTTATTTTGATGATTATAAAACACAACGTGCCCTGGACAATGCCCTGGAGTGTGATGCACGTTTAATTCGATATCTTCAAAGACCAAGGTCATTCCGTCGAAAAGCTCATGTGTTGGTGATGGAGAAACTTTATAGTTTTCAAATCCATAGACATGTGCGTAACCTTCCACCATTGTTAAGGTTTTAAAGTCCTCTTTGTGCAAGTAAAGAGGTAAATTAAAACGTGAAACGCAAAATTGATTTCCGAGGATATGGTCAATATGAGCATGTGTATTTAGCACAGCTAGAGGAGTCAAAGAATGTTGTTCGATGTATGATTTTAATTCAAATTCTTCCTCTTTGGTGTAGCACCCGGGGTCAATTATTACAGCAAATTTTGAGTCAGAGGAGAGGATGTAGGTATTTTCTTGAAACGCATTGAAAGTAAAAGACGAAATTTTTAGCATAATTCAAAAGTAGTGAAAAGAACTAGCGTATTAAATTTACGTGACCTGTAAGTTGCTTTTTTTGATTTTGAAAATCAGAGTAAGTTAATTTCCAGGTGTAAGTACCGTCTTGACATTTATGGTTTTTATAGGTACCATCCCAACTGTCATCGATAGATTTTAATGTACAAATAAGCTCTCCCCATCTGTTAAATATTAAACATTCCATTTCTGAGATATTGCCACTTATAATTTGGAATCTACCGTTGAAATTATCATCGTCCGGAGTGAAAGTATTCGGAACAAATATTAAGGCGTCATAAAAAAGCGAGACACTTGAACTTGTTTTACAACCATTCACATCAATAAATTCCACGAAATAAGTAATGTTTTGATTTGGGGATGCTATTGGGTTTAAGCAAGAGGTACAACTTAGCCCCTGAGTCGGGAACCAGTTGACGCTTCCCGATGAACTTATTGTGGCTAATAATTGAACCTGATCTCCATAAAATGCATAAACATCAGGATTTGTATTTACAATAGGATTGTTATAAACAGCAACATTTACATAAGAAGTATCTTTACATCCAAAAATATCAGTACCAATAACATAAAAAAGTGTTTGTTCATTGACTGAAACTTGAACAGTAGAACCGTTGCCAAAAACACTATTAACCGGAAACCATTGATAATAGATTGCGCCATTTGCCCATAGATTCGCAGTGCCACCTGGACAAATTATTGTATCATTTCCCGCTTGAACATTTGGTTCAATAATATTAACATAAACGGAGTCTTTTACACTACCACAAGCATTGGTTACATTGACAAAAAAATATGAACTCGATGGAGGATTAGCAATTACAGTATTTCCCTGAAAAGTATTTAAAAATGGACTATAATCCCAGACATAAGAACTTCCGCCGCCTGCAGTCAAAACTGCCGAAGTTCCTTTGCACATATTGGTTGTATCGTTAATATTGGGAATAGGTAAATCTTGAGCCACTGAAATTGTAATATCAGCTTGATTTTCACATCCGTTAATGTCAGTTACAATAGCAGTGTAGGTAATATTCTGAAGAGGGGTACTTACAGTATTAAATGATGTATTGGAAGATAAGAAAGTTGGTGGGGTCCAAACAATGGTTCCTGCTCCTGAAACTTGAATGTCAACTGAAGATCCGATACAGATTGTTGTGTCAGGTGAAATACTAATTGGATTGTTGCTTACCACTAATGTCACTGGAATAACGATTGAACCACAACTGTCGGAAATTGTAACGTTGAATTGAGTGGTTTGGTTAACAGATGCAATCGGATTGGAAATATTTGGATTGTTTAGAAATTGCCCAGGGCTCCAACTATATGAAGTACCACCGTATGCATCAAATTGATAAGAACTTCCTGGGCAAATTGAGCTAGGTGGTTGAACAATTCCTGCTGAAAAAGATCCAATATTAACAGATATTGTTACGGAGTCGGGTGTGTAGCATCCATTAGTATCATAAACAACCAAGGTAACATCATAGATTCCTGGTATTGAATATTCATAAATGGGTTCAAATTCAGTTGATGAATTTCCGTCTCCAAAAGTCCATAAATAAGCATTACCATTTGTACTATTATTTTGAAAAAACACGGATTGAGGAATGCAAATATAAGGAGCAGGTTGGGCTGCCGCCGCTTGAATTGTACTCAATTCAAATTTAAAGGTGGCCATATTACAATTGGAGCTGTTATTTGTTGGCGACCAACTTCCTGGAGTACTTGTAAATCCATAATCGTTTCCTCCACATGCACCGCACACGGCATGATAAATTCTTCCGGATTTATCGAAACGACTTGTACCACCATCTACGTGGTTAGAGCTTCCTGTTACACCACCCATGTATGTAGAATATTTTAGGAGGGAAGCATCTTGACCTAATAGGGAAAGATAGAAGTTGTTTCCATTCGTGTTAGATTGGTAGGCATCTGGTGTAATTGGAAAACCAGAACTCGTAGAATAAGTAGCTTGACCGCTGTGATTTAAAATACCACCCCATCCAGCAAGATAAATGTCGTAGCAATCAGAAATTAAAAATGCCGTTGGAGAAATTTCTACGTGTCCTGAACCCGCCCCGATCATGGTGGTCCAAGAAACAGTGGATAAATCGGCTGTATATTTTCTAATAAATTGACCTGAATTAGGCACTCCATAACAACCCGAACTAATAGGCCAAGAAGATTCTGTTTGCCCGTAGACATAAACGCTTCCTGCAGGATCAGTGTCTACGAAATAGGTTTGATCGTATTCATTTAACCCCATGAAAGTGCCTGATTGAAAGGCCCCACTACTTGTATTTAGGCGCACTGCGTATCCATCACTTAATCCTCCATTGAAAGTTAAATCCTGTCCCGAATTTACTGGAAGAGAAAAAGAGGTACTTCCTCCTGCTACATATACTGATCCTGAAGTTCCAATAGAAATAGCATTCCCCGTTTCATCTCCAGACCCTCCAAAATAAGTTGACCAAGAAAGTAAACTCAGATTAGGATTAAGTTTAAATATGACTGCATCTTGAGAACCACTTAAATTTGCTTGTGCGGCATTTATAGTTGGAAAATTCGACGATGCTGTTGTACTTGAAATATAGACATTATTGTTTTCATCCAAGGTTATTTCTCCGCGAAACTGATCGCCATAATTATAGTGTAAAATGGAAGTGTTTAATCCGTCTGTATTGCTTCCTCCAATATATGTCGAGGAAAGAAGGGATGTTCCGTTTGAATTTAATCGCGCTACGTATATATCAGAACCATTAAATTCCAATGAGTTTTCCAATTCATATGGTCCGCCGTTATGTGAATTATCATATGGCGTTCCTGCCATTGGGAAATTAGTAGAAGAAGTAGCGCCATAAATATAAAGTTCGCCATTTGGAGCGCAAACGATACTATGTGGAGTTTCATTACCTGAACCACCAATGTATGTTGAGTACAGAATATTGTTACCGTTTACTGTATATTTTGTAATGCCAACATCCATAGGAAACGTACCGGTTCCAGAATTGAAACTCACGTCATAAGCTCCTGTTGACAGAGGATATCCGGAGCTAAAAACAATTCCACCTCCAATTAAATTTCCATTAATGTCAGGAGTGGCAGTAAAGCCCCAATTGTCAGCTGTTGAGCCTGTAAATGTTGAAAAAGTCAAACTTGGATCTATAATTAATTTCTGATTTTTATCATACCCATTAGGAAAACTAAAATAAACTGCTTCTCCTAATTGTTCAAAGCTACAAGCAACTTTTGTTTTATTTCCTTTATCATCTTCTGTCCAAGCTTGAGGAGCGGATTCTTGTATTTCACCAAACCGATGTTTCATTATTAATGATCCGTCATTCGAAATTCTTACAGACTCAGCACCGGTTAGTTCGAATTGTATTTGATTAGGATCTGCAGATGGTGATACTATAAAATTATAGCTCAGTTGGCCATTACTTGAAGTGTAAAAAAAATCAATATTTGGATAAAATTGTTTGTAATAAACTTCACTAAAGGAATAAATTTCTGACTTCCATTTTGACTTTTCAGAACCTAAAATATAGTTTCTATAATGGCTGGATGGATTTTTCTCAACCTTAATTGCGTTTTTATTGGCGTTTAAAAAAGTTTGGTTGATGGTGTGATATGCAATCCCACTTTTTTCTTCTGAACGAACTTCATGCTCAGTGTGATTATGTGACATGGCATCTGTCAAGAAAAAGGTCATTTTGTTATTTTCCAAATATAATTTCCCTTGATTTAAATCCACACTGTATTGAATACGATCGTCCCATTGCCCGCGATTGGGTGTCATCCATATTTGCTGACTTATTACTGCAAGGGACGATAAAAAAAATAATATGGTTATTATGAATTTCAATTAAGATAAAAATACAACTATTTTACTACTTATAAAACAAGAAAATTGTTTTGAGGTTGCCTAATATTAAAAAAAATGTGAAAAAAATGAAGTTATTTTGTGCGTCATTAAATAATTTTAAAAGAACATTCTTTAAAATCATTCGTTTTTGTTAATATTGAATTACTAAACTAATTAAACATGAATATCTCCAAGTTAAATCTCTTATTTCTTTTTATTTTTTCAATTTGTACAACTATTTTTTCTCAAAATTATTCTCGAGTTAAAGTTTTTGGAACTCAGGAAGAACTCTCAAAATTAGGTAATTTGGGTGTTACCATGGACCATGGCATCCGAAAAGAAGGTTTGTTTTTCATTTCAGATTTTTCCAAAGACGAAATTGCAATTATGCAAACTTACGGTTATGAATACGAAATCCTAATTGCCGATGTTGAAAAACATTACGTTGACATATTGAACAACCCAAGCAAGGAGTCTGAAAATGTATTAAAGAATGTGAACTGCGCGGGAACAGGCGGAGGTGGATCTTCAACATTTTCTCCAGCAACTCCCTCCAATTTCAACTTGGGAACAATGGGTGGGTATTTGAAATACAATGAGATGCTAGCAGAGTTAGATGCAATGGTTGCTCAATATCCAAATTTGATCACTGCTAAAGCACCGATTTCGACTTTCGTAACGGTTGGTAATAGACCAATTTATCATGTACGCATTTCTGATAACCCAAACACGAATGAGACTGACGAACCTAAAGTGCTTTATACAGCTATTCATCACGCGCGAGAACCGATGAGTTTAATGGAAACCATTTTTTACATGTGGTATTTGTTGGAAAATTACAGCACAAACGATGAGGTTACTTATTTAGTGAATAATACGCAAATGTATTTTGTGCCTTGTATCAATCCTGATGGCTATGTGTACAATGAAACCACCAATCCTAATGGAGGAGGTATGTGGCGAAAAAATCGACGAAACAACGGAGATGGAACTTATGGAGTTGATTTAAATAGAAATTATTCATATGGTTGGGGAACAACAGGCACAACTACGACAACCAGCAACGAGACTTACTGTGGTCTTTCTGCATTTTCAGAACCAGAAACTCAAGCAATGAAGTGGTTAGTTCAAAACAACGATTTTGAAATGGCTTTCAATGCGCACACATACGCAGAAGATATTCTTTTCCCTATTGGTACTACTACAGCTGAATTTGCACCTCATCATAACTATTTACAAGACTATACCAACCATATGGTTGAGTTAAATGGTTACACTGCAATGAAATCATCAAGTTTGTATCCTGCCTCAGGAGATTCAGACGATTACATGTATAAAGTAGATGTAGGAGTCAATCAAAAAGATACTATCTTCGCTCACACACCCGAGGTTGGGACGGCATTTTGGCAGCCTTCAAGTGAAATAATTGCAACTTGTCAAGAAATGGTTTTTCCAAATCTTATTTTAGCACATTTAACAAGAAATTATAGCATTGTCAAGGATACAGATCCATCTTCCGTAGCTACGATTTCAGGTAATTTCAATCATTCAATTAAAAGATTAGGCCGCCAAAGTGGACCAGTGGTCGTTTCCATTGAACCCTTGTTAAATATTGTTTCTGTAGGGAATTCATTGACATACAATTTGAATAGTCAACAAACTTCAACTGGTGCAATTTCATATTCCTTGAACCCGTCTATTCAATTTGGTGATCAAATCAAATATATTTTGAAAACAGACAATGGTCTTTGGGTAAAGAAGGACACAATTATTAAAACATTTGGAGCAATTACTCTACAGGCTCTGGAAGATGCAACTTCAGCTACAAATTGGACTGGAACTTGGTCAACAACAACTTCAACTTTTGTTTCTCCTTCAAAGTCATTTTTTGATGGCTCAACCAATAACTATTCAAACAACACGAATAAAACATATACCTATGTTCCAACAATCGATTTGACACAAGCCACATCGGCAATGATATCCTTTTATGCAAAATGGGCAATTGAAGCTGATTATGATTTTGTTCAGTTTCAAGTTTCAACAGATGGCGGAACCACATGGATTGGTCAATGTGGAAATTATACCGTCGCTGGAACAAGTGCCAACGGAAGTGTTCAGCCAAATGGCCAGCCTGTTTACGAGGGAACGCAATCGAATTGGGTGTTAGAAGAAATCAATTTAAGTGATTATTTGGGTCAACAGATCAAAGTACGTTTTCAAATAAAATCAGACGGTGGAACAACAGCTGATGGGTATTATTTTGATGATTTCAAGGTGTTTTATTCTGTTCCATCGAGCAACCCTCCAACAGCATCATTTACTTCGCCAAATGCAGTTTGCCAAGGTTCAACAGTTGCCTTCAATGATTTTTCTACAAATTCACCTACCATATGGGCATGGAATTTCGGAGATGGCAATACTTCGAGCCAACAAAATCCAACACATACGTATACTTCAGCTGGTTTATATACTGTATCGTTGACTGTGTCAAATGATGCAGGATCAAACTCAACAACTCAAAACATTGTGGTTAACGCAAATCCAGTTGTTGCTCTCGCTTCAAACGATTCTGACAATTTAGTTTGTGACAATGGAGGTTTGATTCAATTAATTCCGACGCCTACAAATGCTACTTTAACAGGAACTGGGGTGGTTAATTCAACATTTAATCCTTCATTAGCAAATGTTGGAGTAAATACTTTAACTGGAAGTTACACCGATGCAAACGGCTGTCAAGCAAGTGCTCAACTTTCGATAATTGTAGAGCAATGTGCCGCATTATCTGATCAATCTAATACTTCCATTGAGGTGCTTCCTAATCCGAATTCTGGTTATTTTACCGTAAAAGGTGCTCAAATAAATTCGCTATTGAAAATTATGGATTTTAATGGGAAGCTCATATACAAGTCGGTTGCGAATTCTTCAACCATTTTAGTAGATGTTCCTCAAGTTGTAAATGGGTTCTACTACCTAGAAATAATTAATCCTTCTGGAAACGCACAACGGACTAAATTTTTGGTGAATAGGTAAAAGACTATTTTTTACTAAGAATTTTTGTCGCGGTTAACCAAATAATTTTTAGGTCATGTCCCACCGTTGGACGTTGAATGTATTTCTGATTTAGAGCAATTTTTTCGGGCATAATTTCCTCGATGTATGTTTTCGTTGGATTATCACTTTTTGCTAAAAGTTCATTTTCTCTAAAATAAGTAATTGATGCGTAATCGGTTATGCCTGGCTTAACATTAAGTACCAGTCGTTGATCTTCAGTGTAGAGTGCGACATATTCTTTCACCTCTGGTCGTGGCCCTACAATACTCATCTCTCCTTTTAAAACATTAATAAATTGTGGGAACTCATCTAATTTATATTTTCTAATGAAATAACCAATGCGAGTAATTCGATTGTCGCGCATACCAATGGTGAGCTTTCCTTTTTTATCTGCGCCAGTTTTCATTGAACGGAATTTAAATAGATAGAATAATTTTCCATATTGACCAACGCGCTCTTGCTTGTAGAAAATACCCCCGGGTGATTCAATCAAAATCAGCAAAGAAATAATCAATCCAAAAGGAAAAAAAAATAAGAGAATTAGCATTGAAAATAAAAGGTCGAACAAGCGCTTCATGCTTTTAGTTACATTTACATAATGGATTTGACAAACGTAAGCAAAAAATTAGTCGAAACAGCGTTTCTAAAAGATACAATTCATCAAATTCAAAAAGATTTCACGGCGATTGGAATTAATGTTAGTTTGTGTTCAAGCAATTTAAATGAATTGGAATTAGAATTATGTATCATTCTTCAAAGCTTATCCCCAGAAAATTTTATGCAATTCGCTTATGTCGTGGATATAGGAGAGAATAAAACAAGAGAATGGATGCATAGCGGGGGAGATCTTTCAATTTACACACATTTGATTATCCAGCGAGAGGCATTAAAGGTATTCCTAAGAAAAGAATTTGCACGTTGATCTTTATAAATTGTTAATTAACTTTTGTAATTACTTGTTTTCAATCCGTGTACAATTACTATTTTTGTTACTCAAAATTATACTATGAACTTTATTGTATCGAGTAGCACCTTGTTGCGTCATTTACAGAGTATTTCAGGGGTTTTAAATACGAGTAATACCTTACCTATTTTAGATAATTTCTTGTTTGATATTCAGGATGGACTTCTAACTGTTAGTGCTTCGGATTTGGAAACCACCATGATTACAAAACTTGAAGTTCAATCGGAAGAGAATGGAAAAATTGCCATTCCGGCCAAGTTAATTATGGATGTTCTAAAGAACCTTCCCGAGCAACCTTGCACCATTCGATCTAACAAGGAGACTAGTCAAATTGAAATTGCTTACGACAACGGAAAATCAAAAATGGTCGGATTTAATGGAGATGAATTTCCAAAATTACCAACTATTGAGAATAAAAACGATATCCGTTTTTCAGGAGAAATTTTGGTAAAAGGTATCAATAAAACGCTTTTTGCTACTGGAAATGACGATTTAAGGCCTGTAATGAGTGGGGTATTTTTTCAGTTTTCGCCGAGTGATATCACATTGGTGGCAACAGATGCTCATAAACTAGTTCGTTACCGAAGAACAGATGCTGATGCAAAAGGAAGTGCAGCATTTATTCTTCCTAAAAAGCCTTTAACGATGCTAAAAGGAAATTTGAGAGGTGATGAAGAAGTTTTACTCGAGTATAACGAATCAAATGCGGTTTTTACATTCAATGATATCGTTCTTGTTTGTCGATTAATTGATGGGAAGTACCCTAATTACGAAGCAGTTATTCCAAAGGAAAATCCGAATGTGCTGACAGTAGATAGGCAACAGTTTTTAAGTTCAATAAAACGTGTGTCTATTTTCTCAAATAAAACTACTCATCAAATTAAATTAAGACTTGCAGGTTCTGAATTATCCTTATTTGCTGAAGATATTGATTTTTCAAATGAATCAAATGAGCGATTGACTTGTAACTATGACGGCGACGATATGGAAATTGGGTTTAATTCTCGGTTTTTATTGGAAATGTTGACTAATTTAGATACAGCTGAAGTAAAATTATCGATGAGCGAACCAAGTCGCGCAGGTATTTTGACACCAATTCAGAAAGACAATGAAGTTGAGGACGTTTTGATGCTGGTTATGCCGGTAATGCTTAACAGATAATCTCCTCATGTCAGGAGAACTACTGAACATCCGTGATTTAAATCTTGAAGAACTAACAGAGGAACTCACGCTATTAGGTGAAAAACCCTTTAGAGCCAAACAAATTTATGAATGGTTATGGAAAAAGGGTGCGCTTTCCATCGACGAGATGACAAATTTAAGTTTGGAACTAAGAAATAAGCTGCATTCAAGATTTTTTATTGATGCATTGCGTGTATCCGATGAACAAGTAAGTAAGGATCGTACCATAAAATGCGCTTTTGAAATTGAAAAAAACAAGGTGGTTGAAGGTGTGTTGATACCTACTTCTAGTAGGATGACGGCCTGTATTTCCTCTCAAGTTGGCTGCAGTTTAGCATGTACATTTTGTGCAACCGGGAGATTAAAATTACTTCGAAATCTCACACCAGGAGAAATTTTTGATCAAGTGGTTTATTTGAAAAATCAAGCTGAAAACAGGTATCAAACGGCACTCACAAATATTGTATACATGGGTATGGGTGAACCGTTATTGAATTACAAAAATGTTCTGAAAAGCATTGATTATTTGACATCTACAGATGGTTTAGGTATTTCACCCAGGCGTATTACCGTTTCCACCGCAGGGATTGCAAAAATGATTAAAAAGCTTGGAGATGAAGAAGTTAAATTCAATCTTGCCTTGTCCTTACACGCAGCAAACGACGAAAAACGGAATAAAATAATGGAAATCAATGAGACTAATTCGCTCGATGAGTTGCAAGAGGCGTTGCAGTATTTCCATGAGAAGACAGGAACGCGTGTCACCTTCGAATATATAATTTTTAAGGATTTCAACGATAGCATTAGGGATGCTGCGGAACTTGCCGAATTTGCAAAATGTATGCCTTGTAAAGTAAATATTATTGAATACAATCCAATTGATGGAGGTGAATTTCAGCAAGCTGAATCACATAAAGTCGATGCTTTTGCAAAATTCTTGGAAGAACGAAATATGATTGTTAACGTGAGAAGAAGTCGAGGAAAAGATATCGACGCGGCCTGTGGGCAGTTAGCCAATAAGAATAAGGCAATTGGAATGTCAGATCGAATATTGAAGAATTAGGATGATAAAAGTTAGTGAGCTTGTTAAAGATTTCCGATTAACGAAACAGCAAATCAAGGAATCAACTTCTAATGAGCGAATTCAAAGAGCTGTTGATCATGTATCCTTCACATGTGAACCTGGAAAGGTTTTTTCGTTGTTAGGACCGAATGGTGCTGGGAAAACTACTACGTTGAGAATGCTATCCACTATTTTTACTCCAACTGCTGGAAACATTGAAATATGCGGAATAGATGCAGTGAAAGAACCTGAAAAAGCACGAAGTAAAATTGGATTTTTAACAGGTTCAACGGGTCTGTATGCGCGGCTAACACCAAATGAAGTTATTGATTATTTTGGAGTGCTTTATGAGGTCGATAAATCTACTGTTAATCGGAGAAAGGAAAAATTAATTGAGCTCCTAAACATGGGAGATTTTATGAATAAGCGAATTGGAAAATTAAGCACAGGAATGAAGCAAAAGGTTTCCATTGCCCGCACCATGATTCATGATCCTGAAGTTGTAGTTTTTGATGAGCCAACAAGTGGACTAGATGTCATAACTGCAGAGAACATCATTACTCTTATTCGAGATTGTAAAAATCAAGGTAAAACTGTGATTTTCTCCAGCCACATCATGAGTGAAGTAGATTTGCTATGTGATGATTTGGCGATAATACACAAAGGAATAATCAAATTCCAAGGTTGCATGGAGTCATTTCGAACCAATATGATAGAAAGTAATCTTACGCAAGAGTTTATTCGAATTGTTAATACCTAGCCAATGATTTGGACAATATTTAAAAAAGAACTTATAGATACAATAAGGGACAGAAGAACCATGATGACAATGCTTGTTATCCCAATGCTCATGTTTCCAATAATTTTGAGCATTTTTGTCTCCATATCTTCTTATTTTGAAGAAACTGCGGCGAACAAATCTATTCGTATTGGAATAATTTCTAATTCAAAGATTTTTACAAGTCAATTTTCTACGATACCTCCCGGAATTTTGGGTAAGCATGAACTAGTATTTTATTCAGATAGTCTCTCTTTACGAAAAGGTATACATGATAAACAGGTGGATATTCCCTTTTGTAAAGAGAGACTA
>Ga0214923_10005432_pt1 | contig 14813 bp, 15 predicted proteins | sample LL1510_MetaG_FD_177993 | JGI IMG/M metagenome (GOLD analysis project Ga0214923, IMG submission 177993) | Freshwater microbial communities from Lake Lanier, Atlanta, Georgia, United States - LL-1510 | ecosystem: Environmental > Aquatic > Freshwater > Lake | place: USA: Georgia | collected... | reverse complement strand
TGATGATGATGATGTTAATGCCAGTGCCGAGGCGTCAGAGTCTAAACAGGTCTACAGTGACTTTGATCCACGCCACGAGTTAAAGTTTAATCTGTTACTCCTGCAGTACATGGAGGCACCCTCAGTCATAGAGGTGGTGCTTCAAAACCGTTACTTTGAAGAGCCGGTGTTGCTGTCAAAAATGTTGTTTATGGTGGGCTACACCTGTTACGCCATGTGGTTGAACGGGTTGTGTCACAAGGACTTGCACATGCGCAATGTATTGATTGAGTCCTGTGCGCCCCGGTCATTTGTTTTAGTAGTGGACACGGAAGTCTATGAACTCCAGGATGTTGTAGAGTTCCCTCGGGTGTTTGACTTTGACCGTTCCCTGGTGCAGCCCTGTAAACCCAGTGCAGCCGACTTGTTTTATTTTGTGTGTCATGTTTCCACTGCACTGTCAGAGGAGTACTTGTTAGAGTTGGCCAAGTGCTTTATGAACCCCTTTGGCAACTCACCCCGTGTAAAACAATTGGCGACGTACTGGCAACAACCCTTTGACCGCCGTTCAGAGGCTGAAACCGTAGAGCACTTGAAACACATTCGGCCACTCCAGTCGGTGTTACTGGGTTTACGAAGGTTAGCCAACATTGTACTGTTGCCCCGTGTGCCCCGTGAGGGAGATGTGTTTATTGCCCGCCGGGAACTAGTGGGTGCACCTAACGTCCGGGAGGCTTTTTATAAATAATGTTTATTATTGGTGTTGTAGACGTGCCTGTAAACAAGACACCACATGTTGCCCTAAACCTGCACCTGGGCGGTACAACCACTGTTTCACCGCCCGTTGAATCAGGGTGGCACAGTGCTTCCGGTGTCTAAACGAGTCTTGAGCTTGTGTAATGAACTGGGCGTAATTGGTTCTAGGACCTAAATCAATGTAGCAGCACACGTTGTCAGTGTCTGACCCAAACAACAGGCCCTCTTGCCAGGGTGGCAAGCACTGACGATTTTGAGTCACCAAGTGTTGTACAACTCTGTAGCGCTGCGCCATGTACAACACGTCTGCATACTCCACCACGTACCACAAAAAACAAGGAAACTGGTTTAAATAAAATGAACCCACGTTTGACAAGGAATACGGTATGTACAACACCATACAGTTGGGATGCTCCACCAAGCACATGAAATCTCTTACACTCAACATGTCGTGCTCAAAAATAACAACTACACACTCACCGTGGGTTGGTATTTCTGGAAGGTACAGCGGTTCTGTAATGACAACCAACTCCGTGTTGCCAAGCAGTAGTTTTAAAGTGTACAACAACTCAAACCGGACGTTGTAAAACTGTCTACCCCTACTTTCCACCAGCAGCAGTCGCCTTTTTTGAATCAACTGACGCGCCAAAAAACCATAGCCATACATTTTATATATTTATACTACCCCCCTCAAAAGAGTAAAACGTTCCATTAAAATATTTTTTTGTGGGCGTGATAATAAAAAAAATGAGTTTGTTGTCTGAAAACAAGTCGTCGTTAGTTGCCTGTAGTGTGGCTTACAGCACAAGTTTGGTGTCACTGGAGCCAACAACAACCGATCACCATTTTTCAGCAGACACCTTGAGTGAAAGTTTCAAGGTTGGAACTGCAGTTGTGGAGATTACGCCAGACAAAAAGAGTGTTATAAACACCTCTGTTGCATGTCCATCTGGTCCCTTAAACATTGCCGGTGCTTTGACTCTGGTTGATTACGCGGAACAAGGCACAGTTGTTCTGGTGATTCCAGACTCTGTCAACACCACGTATCCGCACGTGTTACGGTTTCAAAACGGTCTCTTGGAGTCGTACAATGAGTTTGATTTGGATTTTCAAGTCTACACAACTCCTTGGTATGGAACGAGTTTCACACTGCCCCTTGTGACGCCCATCACCTCACCAGGTGGAACCGGAGACTACGATTTTTATGTGTACTGGGGTGATGGCGCATCCAACCATGTTACAAACACCTACAGTTTTAGTGACATCACCCATACTTATAGTTCTATGGATAACTTTAACATTAAAATAATAGGAAAATTAAAGGGTTGGTGCTTCAATACCACGTTAGGTAAAACAAGTAACAACAACTACAAAATCACCAATATTAATGGATGGCACGATGGCTTTCAAATGGGAACAACAGAAGGCGGTTACTTTTATCAGTGCTACTCTTTGAACATACTTGCATCTCGTGCTCCCAATTTACAGGGCGTGGTAAACATGAACTACGCGTTTTTTAATTGTGAATTAACGTTTGCCACAAACATAAATACGTGGGATGTGAGTAATGTCACCAGCATGTATGCTATGTTTCAGTACTGTTACACGTTTAACCATTACATTGGAGATTGGGATGTTAGTAACGTCATAGACATGTCCTCCATGTTTAATTTTTGTTATTCGTTGAATCAATCCTTTAATAACTGGAACGTGAGTAAGGTTCAAGCTTTTGATTCCACGTTTTATTACTGCTATGAGTTCAACCAACCCTTGAATAAGTGGAATGTTTCAGGCTGTTACAACATGGATTATTTGTTTAATAGTTCCTACAAGTTCAATCAAAACATTAACAACTGGGACACAAGCAATGTTTTGAGCATGTACGGCACATTTTCTGACGCCTATCTTTTTAATCAACCACTAAACGATTGGAACACTGGCCATGTCAAAGACATGCGGTACATGCTTACTTATTCTGCTTTTAATCGCCCGTTGTACAAATGGAACACTAGGAATGTTACGGACTTTAGTGAAACATTTTATTACTGCAATGCGTTTGATCAAAACCTGAACTCGTGGAACATGGAAAGTGCAACTGATGTATCGTACATGTTTGAAGGGTGTTACGAGTACAATCAACCCATGAACAAGTGGAACACAAAAAACTGTACAAGTTTTGTGGAGTTTTTGTATGATGCGTACTTGTTTAACAGCCCAGTAAATGGTATGAACACAAGTTTAGGTGAAGATTTTCAGTACATGTTTTATGAAACCAATTTTAATTTACCGGTGGATCAGTTTGACATGTCGAATTCACTTCACCTAGGCGCTATGTTTGGTTACTCGCGCTTTAACCAACCTGTTAATAACTGGAACACCTCAAACGTTCAGTACATGTGGAGTGTGTTTGAGGAGTGCGCCGACTTTAATCAGCCACTAGACAACTGGGACCTGAGCAACGTAGTGGATCTTGATTATATCTTTTATAATTGTGTTAGTTTCAATCAGCCACTTAACACATGGAATGTTTCTAATGTCACTAGTATGGTATTAGTGTTTTATAATTGTACCGCGTTCAATCAACCACTCAACAACTGGGACGTTTCTAACGTTGAGTATTTTTCTTATATGTTTTACAATGCAGTGTCTTTTAAACAAAACTTGAGTGCTTGGAAACCTCTTAGCGCAAAAAGGCGCACCTATTGGTGGGAATATGAGAGTTTTGAGTACATGTTTTATGGTGTGGACCTAAATAGTCCAAACAGTGAGGTGAACCAAGACAATTATAATGCGTTGTTGACGGCTTGGGGCAGTCCACCGCTTGCTACTTCTTTGGCCAACAATTTAGTACTGACGGCCACCTTTAGTAAGTACACGGCTAGTTCAGCCGCGTCAGCCGCGCGGGACTACTTGACTGGTACCAAGGGCTGGTCCATTACCGATGGCGGCGCGGCCATGTAAACCAAACAAATAAATATTTATTAATTATTATTACTACACAGAGCCACCATCAACAATGGTCCACCCTTTTCCAAATAAAGGAAAGGTGGTGACGTTAATTAGGTTTTGATGAGCTGCACCTGCTACTGCATTTGTGTATTTGCTTGAACCAGCATTAAATTGAACACCTTCTCTCATACTACTAAACTTGGGTGGCAGTCCCCACGAGTTTAACAACGCATTGTAGTTGTTTTGGTTGGCTACACTGTTTGGGTTGTTCATGTCCACTCCTGTGAACATGTCTTCCATGGTATCACAAACAAACGGAGACCAGGCAGAAATGTCTTGTTTAAAGGCTGTCGCCCCAAAAAACATTTCTTTCATAGTGTTCATGCTGTTTACGGTCCAGTTGTTCAGCGGGCTGTTGAACGCCGTGGCATGCTTAAACATGGCCTTGGGGTACGTGACACTGCTCACGTTCCAGCTGTTCAAGTTTTGGTTAAACGCCGTGGCACCCTCAAACATAGATTCTGTAGTCACAAGCGCTGTGGTAACCCAGCCACTAATGTCCACATTAAATGCACTGGGTGTAGTCAAGTAGTTTGTGTTACGAAACATTCTAGACATGGTGTCCACGTACTGCACATTCCAGGTACCAATGTTGCTATTGAACGCTATCGCACCGTCAAACATTGAATCCATGGAAATGGGTGAAGTTCCACTGGTTCGAAACGTCCAGTTGTTTAAAGGCTGGTTAAACGCCGTAGCATTTTGAAACATGGTTACAAAGTTGTACCCGGTGGACACATCCCAGGCATTCAAAGTTTGGTTAAACACGGGATTGTTTTGAAAGGTGCCATAAAAACTACGCACCTTACTGGTGTCCCAGCTGTTAATAGAGTCGTTGTTAAACTTACACTGTGCCCCTGAAAACAAGAACTCCAAGTACTCAATGTTTGAAATGTCCCAGTTGTCCAACCGTTGGTTAAAATCTGAACCAGCAAACACGTAGTTCAACTCTGTCAAATTTGGAAACACCCAGGTGTTGATGTTCTGGTTAAACTTGGAGCTTGCAAACATAGCATTCACGCTTGTGGCTGAACTTAAGTTCCAGTTGTTCAGCGGCTGGTTGTACACGCCGTTCTCAAACATGCTTGACAAGTTTTCCACGCCCGACACGTCCCAGTTGTTAATACTGGTGTCAAAGTCACTATCTGAAAACATATATGACAATGTCTTGGCACTTGAAATGTTCCAGTTGGAAATGTTTTGGTTAAACGGGGTACTTGCAAACATAAAGCTCATGTCTCCCACTTGTGACACATCCCAGTTGTTCAGTGGCCTGTTAAAGTTAGACGACTGAAACATGGCTCGCATGCTGGTGGCGTTGGACACAACCCAGCTGTTTAGGGGCTGGTTAAACTCATACGCGTCATAGAACACCCCCTCCATGTTGGTCACTTGACTAGTGTCCCAGCTGTCCAGCGGTTGGTTGAACTTGATGGCCTCAGAGAACATGAAGTACATGTTTTTTACTTGACTCGTGTTCCAGCTACCAATTGGTTGATTAAACTCCTGGGCGTACTCAAACATTTCCCGAAATGTCCGGGCGCTGCTGGTGTCCCACAAGTTCAGGGGCTTGTTAAACACGTACGCCTCGTAAAACATAAACTCAAAGGTTGTGACCTTGCCGGTTTTAAAGTGGTTCAGAGGCTGGTCAAACACGTACGCTCCCTCAAACATGTGTGACATGTCAGTGACGTTACGGGTGTCCCAGTACGTCAACGGCTGGTTAAAGTCCAGGGCGTAGTAAAACATGTTGTTCATGTCTTTGGCTGCCACGGTGTTCCAGTTAGCCAGGGACTGATTAAAATGATCTGCGTAGTAGAACATGTAACTAAAATCAGTGACATGACTCACATCCCACGTGCTAATGTCGGCATTAAAGTTTTGACACTGTTTAAACATGCCCTGCATGGACGTCACTCCACTCACGTCCCAGCTGGCAAGTGATGTGGTGCCCACATTGGTGGCATGAAAAGCGTAGTCCATGTTCGTCACTCCCTGCAAATTGGGGGCTTTGGTGGTGGTAATGCTCATGTTTTGGCAGTTGTCAAAGTACCCCCCTTGGTTGGTGCCCATGACAAACCCGGGCCCCCAGTCTTCAATGGAAATCATTTTAACGGCGTCACTTGTTTCTGGGAACTGTGGGAACTTCCAACCCTTGAGGTTACCATAAATGACAATGTTGTGAATGCCAGGGGTAGTAAACGTGTGCGTCTTTGCGGGGTCATCCCACGCTGTAATGTGACTAGACTGGCCGTTGTCATTCCAGATGACCAAAAAGTCATACTCTCCATCTTCAATAAGCGGGAGTTGGAACTGGTCACTAGCCGTGCTGTTTGAAAGTGTCAGCTCCGTGTTCACTATAATGGACAGGGTGTAGTTACTGTTTACACTTGTTAACAACCCACTCTCAAACTGCATCACCACCGGGTTGACCAGAGTAATGTCTGGAATAGCCACAATTGTTGTGACCACCCCCATGGTAATGGTCACCACACCCGTGATGGTCACGTTGTTTGAAACATTGGTTTTGTTAGACACACTCATGGTGCCGTCGGACTCGGTAAGCACCGTTTGTCCCACTGTTATGGCGTGAGCGGTGACTCTGTCTGCATACAACCCATGTTGAATACGTGTGTCAAAGGCAACCGCGCTAATTGCCTGTAACGTGTCACACGCAACCACATTTTTAAACCGCTCTGACAATAAGCTCATTTTTTTTTATTCTTATACTAGCCATTTTTTTTTGAACCTTAAAAAAACAAGTGTGTGTCTACTAACTGGGGCTTTACAACGCGCTGCCCCAGCAGATAGTCCATTACATCCACCGCCTCGGCCAGTGAAAGTTTGACCAAGTCCATTACATTCACACTCTCCATGGCAAGTGCATCGCACACATTCACAAAATGTGGTTCACCAGGTGACGGGCGTTGCAGTACAAAAGCCTGGCTTGCAAAATGGAATCCAAAGTAACGCAACGCGTACACACCTGTGCCACAATAATACGGACTCCCTTGTTCCGCTAGCAACAAATGAAAACTGTCTCCCCGTAACAACAACCCGTTGTGTAGCGCAATAACCAAGTCGTTTTTCAAGGTTTGAAACACTGGCACCCAGTCCACTCCTTTTCCACTTTGTGGATCCCAAGTACAATCCAATAAATGTTTTGGATCAATCACATGCGCCTTGACGTGTTGATAAGACGCAAGTGACGGAGCGTACAGACCCAACTTGGCAAGGCCTCTTCCTTTACACTGAACCACACACTTGGTCACTGGTAACCCCAACAAATGAATCCCCTCTAAATAGGTACACATGTACATTTCTTCATTACAAATGCGCTCAAAAACGTCATCCATAACAGCTGGGTCCTCAACTTGGTTGGGGAGCAGCACCATTTTATTTGTTCCTACCAGGTGGTACGCAAACTTGGTAGCCCCTCCACTCCTAGTGAACCCCAGAGAGCCTTCAAACACAGAATCACCGTCTACAAGCACTTGGAACATTTTTTTTTATGAAACGAAACAGAAATAAAAAGGTCAATTTAAAGGACAACGTAAAAAAGTTTTAGTCCACCTCGGACAGCTTTCTGTGTTTTATAAATTGCAGCGTGTTTTGCAGCATCTGGTTTTTTAAAGTCAGGTTCGCGACAACCAGTTGTAGTTCCAAACGGCTTTCATGTTCTTGTCCAAACTCTTCCACATAAATTTGTTTTTGTAACACACCATTTTCATCAACCAACTCCACCACTTTGTCCAATAAATTCATTGTTGCGTAAAAATTAGGGGTTCTGCTGTTGTTTTTTTTTTGGAACGTATACAAGAAAAAAAAATGGAACTAGACACCTTTTTAGGGAACTTGAACATTGATGACACCAACATTGTGAGCAACACGGTAGACCGGAACGTGTACTTGTACATGATTAATAACAACAGTGAAGCGGCCTCTTTTAAGTACCAGAGCACGTACGTTGTTCACAACCGTGCCATTCTAGAGGAAAACAAGGACGGCTTTTATTTGTTTGACGTTGACATTACCTCCAATGTAGACATTGCGTATGGCTTTCAGTCTAATGTTCGTTTTGACCTGCTGTTAGCCCATGTGGCGTACTCAGGGAACAACAAGGTGGTGTGCATAAACAGCCAGTACAGCACCAAACAAATCCGGTTTTATTTAGACCCCAACAACTTGCCGGACCGCATCCACTTGAGTTACACTGCGCTCATGTTGGGTGTGGACAAGCGGCGTGAACTTGCTACTACACCCCGAGTTTTTACGGGTGATTTGTTGTATCACGATGGCTTGGTAAGACAAAGGTAACGTAGTGACGTAGTGACGTGAGCAATAAACAACACAAAAAAATTTGTTGTAGTCTGTCTCTCACTTTGAAAACAAAAACCAAGTTGTGATGGCATCTGGACACGTGCCCCCGTCACCTGAGCAAGTACAGGAGCGTTTGTTGTTGGTTGAAACCATTAAAAAAAAGTTGTTGAGTCAACTAGAAACGTTTCTTCCACTGTATGGCGACTACAGGAGCTGTGTGGTGGCGTTGTTGCGTTTTGTCAAAGCATTGCCTAGCGGGAGTAAGAGGTACAACAAACCCAAGTTGGTGCAACTGAGTCGGGACTTTGCCAAGGCAGTCAACAACGTAGAAACGTTCACTGCAGAGTATAAACAAGGTCTAAAGGCACTTATTGACTGTTTTTATGAAACCTTGTGTCCTGGTGTCAAAGTGGCAGAGTTACAACGTGCAGCCCCTTCTATGCTGTCTTGTGTCAAAATCAGCTACTCTTGTACACTTTGCTCCAACGTCACTTTTTTTTTGCAGTACTTGGATGAGCGCGAAAACATTATTGAGCCCTTTTTTTTTAACATTGGAGGGCTCATCTCCCTGGACACAGCCACACTGGAGAATATTGGGGAACAGTTTTTGTTTGACAGAAACCACCGTGAAATGCACGAAAAGTACTATGTGCACGCCATGCAAGAGTGGGCTGAAGTGGACAGTTACCGCACTGTGAATCATCTGTGCATGCTCATTACGACGTTGCTAACAAACAACACGTTGGAGTTTGATCAGCTGCACAAGAGGTTGTTAAAAGTGTTTGAAACGTATCACTTGCCTCCCTTAACACAAGAAGGTCTTGTAACGTGCAGTGCAAAATTGATTACACCCAAACCGCTAGATTAACCAAAAAAAACACAAACACACTTGTTTTATTTTTAAGTGTGCTACTTAGTCTAGCAACTTGCCGGCAAGCAATAAAATTTCTTTTATAACGCCGTTGCTGTACAAGGACACTAGTGGGGTGTTGTTGTCTAAAAGTGTACCACATGTCACATTCATGGGGTGCTCCTCTTCATAAAACGACTTTTTGTAAATAAGCAAGTTAAATGGAGTGTCATTGTCTTCCACAAACCGGCTGTTGACGTTGTCAATCACCTGTTGCAGTGTCCACGTGGCCTGTACATCCACACTCACGGTTTTGCCAGTTGTGCACAGTTGAACAAACAATTGCATTTTTTGTTGGTGGGCTACTACATGTTTTGAAACACATCCACGTACGTGTCAAACGCAACCTCATTAAATGGGAACCCTAAAATCACGGCTGGTGTTTTTTCTTCATTCAGTTTGCTAACTTTGGCCCAGTTTTCTAGTTTGTTGACGGTGTTGTCATACAACAGTTTGTTAAAGTTGTGTATCAAGTAGTAGTGCCCACTAGCTACAACCACTATAAACTTGAAAGGGTGAGGATGGGTCTTGTTGTTGTTAATAAACGTAATGGTGGGAACATAAAAGCGTTCATATTTAAGTTCAAAAACAGTGCCCATAACTGGAAACACCTCACCCACGTACTTGAGAACGTCGGTAAGTGTAAAACTACCCGACCTGTTCATTTGGTTGATTATTTGATTCACATCCTTGGATTGGATGACGTCGGGTGTGGCATCTAGTGTTATACTGGACCTTGGATTCAGACGTAAAAAGTTGTCAAAACCACGGGCAAGGGTGGAGTTAATGATGGGGTCCTTGACCTCTGCCACCGTTTGCCGGTCAGTAAACTGGTTGGCCGCAAAAAACACGGCGTACAACCCACAGTAGCCATCACCCACCGGGTCAATAAATTTCCAGCCGGCGCTTTCAGGGAACATGTTTTTCATGTATCGTTGATAAACAGGGCGGTAGTTGTTATGCAAGCCCATAAGACTGATCATAACTTGGTTGAGGTTCACGGCCCCCAACAGCGCATACCGGTTGTCACCTTCACGTTCTGCTGGAAGGGTAAAAGACCAGTTAATGGGTCTTCTAAAGTTAATAGTCACCGTGTTTTGCTGGAGTGTGGCCAACACAATGTGACTTAGTTTCTGTAGTGGCTTGGTGTCCCTAGGAGGATCCCGAGTGTGCACCAGTTTTTCAAAAACCGTGGCACACCCTGAAAATCGGTCAAACAACTCATCATCTACGCCCCTCAACACGGCTTCCAGGGCGGTGATATACTGGCGTGCCTCTTGTCTAGACAGCGTCATTTTTTTAAAAGACAGGAACAAAAAAAAGTAAGGAAAGAGCAAAGGTCAAATTTATGGAAACAAGAGCAACTTGGGACCTGCCCAAATCTAAATCCTCACCTTTTTTTTTGCTTGTCGTGTTGTTAAAAAACAAAACCATTTTTTAACTTTGTAAAAAGTCCTAAAGAGCTTGCTTTTTTGGTTTTTTTTTGAAATGTCAACTACTTGTACTACTTACTTTTGGGTTGCTGACAGTCAAGTGGCGTTAGAGGTGACGGCGGCATTGGAAGAGTGCCTCCCTGCCGAGTTGCATAGTCGGGTTGTTTGTGAACTGAACAAGAGAAAAAGTCCGTACTGGGACACCAATATAGTGGAACTAAAAAACAAGATTTTAGACAGCAAACAACAGTTTGACAAGTTGGATTTGACCATGACTAACTTTTCCGAGTGGAGCCAGTACCAGTGGGAGTGGCTCATGGCACTACGTTATAAACTAGTAGAGTACCGTAAAAAAAGTTTTGATGAAGCCAGGGCACCCTTGGTGTTCATGCAATCCAGAAAGCTGTCCGAGTACTACAAAGTGGTGTACCTGTTTAAAGAAATGACATTTAACAGTGAGCTGTTTACGGCAGACAGTTATAAACAACTGGTGTTGGAGCTACTACGTTACATGAAAGACAAGGGCTTTTTGTTTGCGCTACTCCTCTTCTGTGAACTATGTCCCGAGTTTGTACAAGAGGACTGTGTTCCCAAGTACAGGCTGTTTTTAGACACCCGAGACTCGTTAGGTTGTTTGTCAACCAAAGCACCAGCACACCGGGGAGTGTTTGATGACGGCTTTTACATGCAGTTGCTTACCAAACATAAAGACCGGGTACACCTGGTGGTAGACAGAAACAACAACCAATAAACAGATTTTTTTTTTTTTGGACATTAAAAAAAAAAACATTCCAAAACAAAGCGATATGGCAACTTTGGACTGCAATCCAAAGCGTTATTTTTGGATTCAAGATGAAAGAACGTTTCAAGAAATGAAGACGGTGATGAGTGAGTGTCCGGAGGGTCACGTCCATCCTAGACTTGTTCAACAAGGTAAACAACAAGAGGTACTCAACCGAGTCTACAAGTTTCGTGACTTTTCCTTTTTACGTAAAACCTTGTTTGACTTTTTAAACACACATGATGTAATAGAGTACTTTGGGGTGGACTTGGACACTGTGTCGGATGACACCTTAACTGAAATAGTTCAAATCAAACACAAGTACATGTTGTTTGGTAAAAAGTGTGCAGCAGAGATTGAAAAGGCACACTTGTTACACACCAAAGTGTACCTGAGTGCGGAGTTGTTTAAAATGAGTTACCTCTTTAAGCCCATGACGTACAATGGTGACTATTTTGTACCCTTGAACTACAAGGCTATGCTGCTGGCGTTGTTGCGTTTAATGCAAAAGAGTTACCTGTTTGCTCTCGTCTTGTTCTGTGAGTTGTGTCCCGACTTTCTGGGACCACCGTGCTATCCCAAGTTCCTTGTTATTGATGATGCCAAGGTTGACAACAACACGTTTGACTGCTCCGGACAGCTGTCCAAACTATCTTGTTACCATGAAGGCGTGTTTAATGACCCGTTTTATACAACTTTTTATGAAAAACATAAGACCAGCATCCACTTTGTGTTAAACATGAATGTGTCTAAAAAAAGACCACGTGCACCTACGGCTACTAGTTGTACTCGTTCTGTTGCCACTGTAAGTTTTGAAGCAAGTTTTTAAGTTCTGCTTCTGCGTTTTCAATGGCCACTGTCAAGTACTCGGCGTTGGTACTCTCACTTCTAAACTCAAGCTGGTACGACTTTTTTTTAACCTCGTTGATTTGGTCCAGTAGTGCCAATAGTTGTTCTAAACGCGGCGGCGGCGGCACCAGTGGTTCTGACATGTGTGTGTGTGTGTGTGTGTTTAATAAAAACATGTATTTTTTTTGGTACCTAACGTGCACTTTGCAACGAGTGTGTGTGTTGTAAAAAAAAGTATTGCAGTAACAATAAAAAAAAAATGAGTTTTGATTGTGATGCTTATTGCAAATCCCAGTGTCAAGGTCAAGTAGTAGGTGATTGTTATTCAGGGTGTAGAGCTGGTTGCCCAAACGTGGGGCCTGGATTAGGGGCTATTAATGTGGGTGACGATTGTTCAAACTATTGTTTGAAACAGTGTCAAGGTCAAATAAGTGGTTGGTGTTTTTCAAACTGTATGAATACGTCTTGCGGCGCTCAACCTAACCCGGACGTAGGACCTGGTTTAAGGGCTATTAATGTGGGTGACGATTGCGAAGACACGTGCAGGTACAAGACATGTATCCAATACCAAGACCGTGCCACTAGAGAGTACTGTGTAAACAATTGTATAAAAAGTATGTGCTCCAACGCCGGTGATAACAATACAATGAGTGCTGCCTCTATTAACCGAAACTGTTACCGGGGGTGTGTTAAAAATTGCAGAGGGGAGCGTAATCCGGATGTGTGCGTTATGAACTGTGTGACCCAAAACTGTCAACCTCAACCCATGTTAAATGCGGCTGGCTCTATGATTAACCAGAACTGTGTCAATGGTTGTCGTGGAAACTGCAAAGGTAGTGAAAACATGCCAGTGTGTGTTGACCTGTGTGTTAAGCAACACTGTCAACCCCAACCTACGTACACCACTTATTCTATCTCTAACCCAAACCAACTGGCTTTACGGTACGGCAGCAGCAGCAGCAGGAGCGGCACCATGGGTCGTCCACGGGTGCGCAATAATGTAAGTACTCTTGTTCACACCAACCTAAACACCACAAGCCTGCATGAGCAAAAACCTTTTTAACTAGCATTTTTATTTTACAAGTTGCAGCAAGAACAATACAACACCGTTTCATGCTGACTTTTTAAGTGCTTTAGATACTCCTGTACGTAGTGATTGGTGATGGCAACCCGCTCCTCACAAAATCCGTCTTTCAACTCATACAGTTCATACACCTCATGCGCTCCAAACGGACTAGTTTCAAACCGGTACAACTCCCGAAACTTGTCATCCAGTTCAATTACACTTTGGAGTCTCATACCTTTTTGAGGCTGTTGAACCAGCGTAAACTGCAAACTTGAAGGACGCATTTGACCCAACGCAAATGTCTGTCTGTACATAAACTTGTTGTTATAACCGGGCACACTAAAGATTGACGGCAGCCCATGAGTTACAAAGTGACTGGACTTGTTGTAATAAAACAGCTGCCCAAAAAACGAAGTCAACCGTTGATTCATGAAAGTGTTTGTTTTTCAAAATGCCAAAATTTTTCCTTGATGTTTTTTGACTACTCTTTTATACGTAATAGTGTAGACAGTGTTTTGTAAAAGAATATCTAAAGCAATAAATAAAAAAAAAATGAGTTTGTCGCCTATACCAGGTTTGTCTCCAGAGCTTATAACTCTTATTAACAAGGCCCTTTCATCCACCTCCACCCCCGCGGCACCACAGGAAGCAGCAGTTACAGTACAACCCGGTGCCATTTCCGCCCGAGCTGAAGCACAAGCAAGACAAGCAGCACGGGCAGCAAAAAGAGCGGAAGCACGGACAGCACGGACAGCACGGGCAGCAAGTAAAGCCCCAACGGCAGCAGGAGCAGCAGCGGTACCTCCAGCAGCCCCAAAGGCAGCAGCAGCAGGAGCAGCAGCGGTACCTCCAGCAGCCCCAAAGGCAGCAGCAACAACAGCAGCGGTACCTCCAGTACCACGGATAGTACCTTCTATCCCACGAGTGTTTCAGCCTGCAGCACCACATGCAGCACCACAGGTAGTAGTAGTACCTGCTGTCCCACACGTTGTGGTACCTCCAGCACCAAGAACGGCAACAAGAGGGACAGCAGCAGCAGAACCACCTGCAGCAGCAGAACCACCTGCAGCAGCAGAACCACCTGCAGCAGCAGCAGCAAAGGCAGCCAGAGCTGCAGCAAAAGCAGCAAAAAAAGCACAGCAGGTTCGTGTAAAAACAAATAGGTCTAATAATAACTCTAATAATGTTGTTGTTGCTGCTAATAAAAATGTTCGTGCACAAGTTGAACTTATTAAAAAGGCTCTCCAAATTTACGAACATACGGGTAAACCCATTCAAGCACGTGTTAACATAACCAAGGAAGCGGCAAAAATAAAAGCGGCTGCCCCCAAAACAAAACACGTTCATTTATACTCACGTGTGTTACCGGTACCAAAAAAAGCGGTTTCAGCGCCAGCCACGGTGACGTCTTTGGAAGTGTTTGCAAAAGTAGCTCAACAACGCCTTGGTAGACTTGAAGAGCGTAAAATTAAATTAGCGGAGCTAATTAAACAAAAACAACAACAGCAACAGCAGCAACAACACTTGGCGGCAAAATTAACTCGGCGGTCATAATTGTTTTTCTTGTTCACTAAATAAAAAAAACCCCCCCCCAATGAGTTTACTAACTGAAAAAAAGCGAACAGTGATTCAGGCAACTAACGTTATAATTGGACCCATTACACCATCTCCCGCAGCAGGTGAGCGCCTAATTTATTGTGTCCCTATTCA
>Ga0214923_10005431_pt1 | contig 14814 bp, 10 predicted proteins | sample LL1510_MetaG_FD_177993 | JGI IMG/M metagenome (GOLD analysis project Ga0214923, IMG submission 177993) | Freshwater microbial communities from Lake Lanier, Atlanta, Georgia, United States - LL-1510 | ecosystem: Environmental > Aquatic > Freshwater > Lake | place: USA: Georgia | collected... | reverse complement strand
CTCCCCCCACCACGGCAACCTTGAGCGCGCCGGTGGCATATCCCTTCTTCTGCAGCAGACCCGAAAGATGCCGGCCGGCCGCCTCGCTAAGGCGGACGAGTTTTTCCGAACCCATCTTGGGCCCGGCTAACGACGGAATCTCGTTGGCGGCCATAACGGCACGAGATTAACGAATTTTTCGGCTCCGACCAGCCTCGGTCGCTTGGGATGGGCTTATTCGCGGATGGATTCGACCACCGGGAGAGGATTGAGACTCTTTTCCGCCACCCGGGCAAGCCATTGCGGCTTCAATCCCAATCCGACTCCCAGAAAGCCGGCCACCAACATCACCCAAATGAGAAACGGGGCAAAACGGCGGGCCGGAATAACGTCGGCTTCCCTTTCCCAATACATCACCCGGATCGGGGTCAGGTAAATGCCCAGTCCGGCCACCGCCATGATCACCGCCACCACCAAGGCCGGCGTCTCTCCGGCGTTCCAGAGGTTGGCCAGCACCGCGAGTTTTACCGGAAATCCCGCCAACGGAGGTAGCCCCGCCATGGAAAGAAGACAGAGGGTGAACCCAAGGGAAGGCCCGGGCTCCCGTCTGCCCAACCCATCTAGGTGACGCATGTCCGTGCTGCCATGGAGATTCTCCAGTTCATTGATGAAGAGAAAGACCGGCAAGGATGCCAGAAGATACGCCCATAGATAGGCTACCACGGTTCCGATCCCGCCTTCCCCCGCGGTGCCCAACGCGAGAATCATGAATCCGGCATGGGCTATACCCGAATACGCCAACAGCCTTTTCAAATCACGCTGCGGCAGGGCCGCCAAGGTCCCCAGCGTCACCGTGGCGATTCCCGTGGTGAGAAGAATCGGTCGAAAATAAGTCCCGATCGATTCCAACGCGAAAGCCCCAAGCCCAAAAACCCGGATCAGAAGAATAAAACCAGCCGCCTTGGAGGCCACGGCAAGAAACGCGGTGACCGGTGTGGGCGCCCCCTCATACACGTCCGGAGCCCAAGCGTGGAACGGAACGGCCGCCACCTTAAAACCGATGCCCGCGAGAATCAGGCCGGCTGCCACCAGTGCGGCCGGGTTGGCTCCCTGCCCCGCCTGGGTGAGAAGCAGTCGGGAGAAGTCCGTGGTGCCGGCTCCGGCATAAAGCCAGGCAATCCCCATCACCAGGAAACCGGTCGAAAGTCCGCCCATCACCAGTAATTTGATACCAGCCTCCAGGCTGGCCGGTTTGGCCCGGTGAAAAGCCGCCAGCAGGTAAAGGGATATGCTCACCATCTCGAGCGCCACAAAGACGGCCAAAAAGTCCCGGGCCGAGGCCAGAAGACAAAGACCGGCCGTGGGAAAAAATGGCAGCGCCAAAAACTCCCCGCGGACCGTTTCATCCGCCTCCAAGCGGTATCGGCAGGCCATGGCGGTCACCACCACGAGGCACAACAAAAAGAACGGTTTGAAGACGGCCGACAATCCATCCGAAACAAAAAGACTCAGCCATGAAGTCGGAAGCACCCGACTGGCCGGAACAAGGCTCCAGGCCAGGATGCCCAGCGAGGCAAGCAAGGCGAACAGTGGAATCCGGCGACGGATGCCTTCGGGGGCCAAAGCGTCCATCAGGATCAGCCCCACTCCGGCCAAAGTGAGGAGGATTTCAGGAAAAAACCACGCGCTCATGGCAGCGAAATCCTTTCCAGAACCGGTCGGGCCGGTCCGTACACGAGGAGCGGCATAATTCCGACCAGCAACAAGGCGAGGGTCAGGACGGCAAAAGGCCAGGTTTCACGCACCCCCTTGAGATCCGTCACGCCCTCCGCCTCCACCGCCGGGCTCATTGACCCGAAAGCCATGGCCTTCACCGCCCGCAGCATGGCCACCGCCGACAAAACCACCCCCCACGCCGCCACCCCCACCAACACCGGGTGAGCGGTCCAAGAGCCGAAGAAGATCATGATTTCGCCCGCAAAGTTGGCCAATCCAGGCAGGCCGATCGAGGCCATCGCCGCGATCATCAGGTAAAACCAGAGTTGGGGCGCCCGCCGCGCCAGTCCACCAAGATCCCGCATCCACGATGTTCCCGTGCGGCGACTGATTTCCCCGGCCACGGCAAAGCCGAGCGCGGCACTGAGTCCGTGCCCAACCATCAGGGTCAACGCCCCGGCCAGTCCCAACACTGTTCCGCTGATCAACCCAAGAAAGACTGTGCCCATGTGCATCGCGCTCGAGAATCCCAACAACCACCGGAAATCCCGCTGCTGGAGCGAGGCCAGTCCGAGATAAAGAATGTTTCCCGCCAGGAGCAGGCCCACGAGCCAGGAGATCTCCTTCCAGCCGTCCGGCACCATCGGCAAGGCCACCCGCAGCAATCCGTAGAGTCCGAATTTTTTCAGCACCCCGGCATGGAGCATCGCCGCCGGGGCCGGAGCGGAGGCATATCCTCCGGGCGCCCAACTGTGAAACGGAACCAGAGAAACCAGTGTACCGAATCCGACCAAAAGCAAAGCGGCCACCACGTGCTGGATTCCGGGCGAAAGTGGGTTCGCTCTTAGGGTTTCGGACAGCACCCTCCAGTCCAGGCTTCGCGCGGTTTCCGGCAGGGCCAGGAAGAGTCCAATCAGTCCGAGGAGCAATATCATGCTCCCGAGCATCAGATAAACTGTCATCCTCCAGGCCGCACCAGTGCGGTCCCCGTGACCCCACATTCCGACCAGCAAAAAGGTCGGAATCAGTGCCACCTCGTGAAAGGAGAAAAAATAAAACAGATCGACCGAAAGAAATGCTCCCAACGCGCCCAGCCCAATCAAAAGAAGGCAGATATAATATTCCTTTTCCCTTTTGACCCCCTCCCGACCGGCTCCGATCGCGGTCAGGGCCACGATCAGGGTCAACCACACGAGAGACAGGCTCAACCCGTCCATTCCGAGAATAAATTTGACCGGGAAGACTTCCTTCACGGGAATCGGGTCGGGTCCAAACAAAATTTCCCCGGAACGCAACACCATCCCGGAGGCCAGGAATCCCGGGATCAGGTTGAGAACGGAAGCCCAAAGGGCGGTGGTCTTCGGGCGAGATCCCAGAGCGATCAGGACGACTCCGACCAGCGGGATGGCGAGCAGGGCTGGAAGCGTTAGCGAAAAATTCATGCCGACCCCTTCCAAAGCAGCCAGCCGATCACTCCGATGGCCCCAAGGATAAAGACCGCGGCGTAAAACTGCACCTGGCCGCACTGCACCAGGCGAAGCCCCTGCCCCGCGGATCGCGCCACCACCCCGGATCCACGCACCAGAAATCCACGCACCACCCAGCCTTCAAAGGCGTCGGCCAGACGCCCCAACCCGTCCTGGGTCGCCACCAGCACGCGCTGGTAAAACTCGTCCACGTAAAACTTGCCCTGCAACAACGGCACCTGCAGCGGATCCTTGATCGCCTCCCGGTACAGGAAATAGGCAGGCACGAATCCCGCCGCGGCCAGGATCAGGGAAACCCACAGGGTCCAGGCATGGTGGGCGCCGTGCGGCTTCATTCCGAGGAAGTCGGCCACCGGAAACAGGCCCGCAAGAACGGACAACACCGCCAGGATCAGCATCGGCACCACCATCACCGGCGGGCCTTCGTGGGCATGCTTGGCATTCTCCGTCCGGGGTTTCCCGTCAAACGCCACCAGAATCATCCGGAGCATAAAAAAGGAGGTAAAAAAGCCGGCCAGCATTGAACAGGCGGCCAATCCGGGACGGTTATAAGTGGCCGCGAAAATGGCGTCCTTGCTCCAAAAACCCGAAACTGGCGGAATCGCGGCCAAGGCCAACGTCCCCACCCAGGTCACCAAAAAAGTGAAAGGCATCCGCTTGCGGAGGCCTCCCATCCTCCAAATATCCTGCTCGTCATGGCAACCATGGATGGCGGAGCCTGCCGCCAAAAAGAGCAGGCACTTGAAAAAGGCATGGGTGACGAGGTGATACATGCTTGGCCCGGGAATGTTCAGCCCGACTGCCATGACCATGTAGGCGATCTCGGAAAGGGTGGAATAGGCCAGGATTCGTTTGATGTCGTTCTGCTGGCAGGCAATCAGCGCCGGCAACAGGGTCATCAACGCCCCGATCCAGGCGATCGTGTTCATGGTGACATGGCTAAGCTCAAGGATCGGCAACACCCGGATCAACATGTACACGCCCGCGACCACCATGGTGGCCGCGTGCAGGAGTGAGGAGACCGGCGTGGGACCTTCCATGGAGTCCGGCAACCACACGTGAAGCGGCAACTGTGCGGACTTCCCCAGACAACCGCAGAGCAGGCCCAGGCCGACCGCCGTGACCGCCCAAAAGGGCGCTCCGGAGGAGGCCCGGACAGGGAGATCCGCAAAGCTGATTGTTCCGAAGAGCGACCAAGCTCCCAGGATTCCCAGAATGAAACCGAAATCCCCGATTCGGTTGACGAGGAAGGCCTTGTTGGCGGCCGCACCGGCAGCCGGCCGGTCATGCCAAAACCCGATCAGAAGGTAGGAGCTGAGACCGACCAGTTCCCAGAAAATGAACATCGTGATGAGGTTGTCGGCAAAGACAATGCCCAGCATGGAGAACACGAAGAGGGAGAGCTCCGCAAAAAACCGGCTCCGGCAAGGGTCCTTCGCCATGTACCCCAGCGAATAAATGTGGACGAGCAGGGCTACCCCGGTAACCAAAGCCGCCATGAGCCGGGCCAACGGATCCGCCACGAGCCCGAAACCAGCCTTCAATCCCCCCACATCCACCCACGGAATCGACGGGGCGGCCATGCCCCCCGCCGGAGTCCCGGAGTTTAGAAGCAACAAGGATCCGAGGAAACTAGCCAAACAGGCGGTCACCGAAACCGAAACGGCGATCTTTGGAAAAGGATGCAGAAAAAGGCGGATCAGGACCGCCGAGAAAAGCGGCAGCAAAAGGATCAGGTACGGGGCGTAGGCGATCATTTAGAATTTGAGAGCCGCGAAGTCCTCGGCTGAGGTGGTCTTCTTGAGCCGGAAAATAGCCACAAGGATGGCCAACCCCACCGCCACTTCGGCCGCGGCCACGGTGATCACGAAAAACACCGCGACCTGCGGGTCCGGAATCCCCTTGAAGCGGCCCGCTGCCACCAGGGCCAGGTTGGCCGCATTCAGCAGCAGCTCGAGAGACATCATCACAATAAGAAGACTCCGCCGGAGCAGCACCCCCGCCAGACCAACCAGGAAAAGTAGTCCGCTCAGGGCCAAATAGTGGCCCAAGGTGATCTCTCCGAGAATCATGAGCCGGAATCCCGCCGACAAAGAACCACCACCCCGATTGTGGCCACCAGCAAAAGCACCCCGGTGGTTAGAAAGAGGGGGGCATAAGTGGTAAAAAGCAGTGTCCCCAGCTCTTTGGCACCAAAGGAGTTTACCTGGCTGGACCAACGGAGCGGTTCCCGCGCGGCTGGAAAAGCCGCCACCAATTTTGGAATCCCTATGACAACCGCCACGGCTCCGACTGCAACAGTGCCTACTTTGGGCCACGGAATCGGCCGACGGGCCTCCGCCTTCACGTCCAGAAGCATGATCACAAAAAGGAAGAGGACCATGACCGCTCCCGCATACACGATGACCTGAACGGCCGCCAAAAACGTAGCCCCCAGGGTGATAAAAAGAGCGGCCTGTATCACCAAGGCCGCAACCAGACAAACCGCATTGGTCACGGGGTTCCGAAGGGTCACCATTGCGATGGAGGCGGCCAGCAGGCCGGCGGCCAGACTCCAGAAGAAAATTTGTTCCATCCTTGTGATCTTTCGGGGGTTGCGTGAGGTTAAATCCCCTGCAACAGCGGTCAATGGAGTTATCTTATTTTCGTCTCAAGAATTAAAGATTTCGTAAGCCTGAACGTAACCATAAACGACAACCGTCAGTCCGGGCCGTTCCCCAAAAGGACGACTACTTATTTTCCCACTTATGAATGGGTCTTGGTAATACTCCACCCAGCCGGTACAGCTCCTGCTTGTTTCGCACCATCCCCTTCCGGTCGGTTCCGACGAAAATGGGGTGCTCTTTGCGTAGGTAAATGGCTTCCTCCGGACAGACTTCCTCGCACATGCCGCAGTAAATGCAGCGAAGCATGTCGATATCAAACTCTTTTGGCCGCTTCTCCACGTTGGCATGCCGGTCGTTTCCGGGAATCGATCCGGGCGTGATCCGGATGGCCCGGGGCGGGCAGACAAACTCGCAGAGCTGGCAAGAGACGCATTTTTCCCGCCCGTCCTCGTCCATCACCAGGACGGGCGCGCCCCGGTACCCCTCCGGCATCGGCCATGTTTCTTCCGGATACTGCATCGTCATGAGCCCGGTGGCACTCATCTCCAAAATGCCGGGCCGGGCGGCATGCTTCCGGGGAAAGGCCATTCTCCAAAGGGTCTGCACCATGTGACGCAGGGTGATCAGCATCCCGCCCACAATGCCGGGCAGGTAGAGACGCTCCCATAGGTTTAAATCCGGACGAGCGACGACAACGGCCATAGGCAAAACTTAAATCAGCCCTTCGGCGGGGCAAGTTGGGACAGGGGTGTGGCGACCTTCTCCTGGACATTCCCATCAGCGTCACGAAGTTCCAACGAAACCACCGGATCAGGCAGGGACCAGTCGACGGTGATCGCGCCGAAGTTTTGCGTGTTCACGAGATTCCCCACCCGCATGGAATTGGCCTCCTCGCGAAGGGAGGAAACCTCGGTTAAACCGCTCGAGGTTACGTCAAATAGCGGATAGCCGGAACCGCTATCCTTTTGGCAGGTGATCTCCCCGTTGTGCCGATCTCCGCTGATGAAAATCACCCCCCTTGCCTTAGCGTCCCGGATCAGCTGAAAAAGGCGCTCTTTGGCCTTCGGAAAATTCCCCCACTTTTCAAACCGATGCTGGCTGGCCAACACCTGGATGCTGGATCCGATCACCACCAGTTCGGCCCCCGGACGCCTCAACTCCTCTTCGAGCCACTTCCACTGACCGCTCCCCAGGATATCCCCGGCCGGACCCGGGTCATCCCGATTGAAACGCGTGTCGAGCAGGATCACGCGAACTCTTTTCCCGTCTGGACCAAAATCCCGCGAGGAGTAAACCCCGTCGGATCGCTGCTCCCCTCCCCAGAATTTCACGAAAGCTTTTTTAGCCTCTTTCTTTCTACTCCAATTTCTTCCCGCATCGTTTAGTCCGTAATCGTGGTCGTCCCACGTGGCCATAACGTGGTCCGCGGGAAGCTTCTTGAGGGTGGCCATCCCCTCGCTTTTCGCCATGCGCTCATAGCCTTGCTCAAAGGCCTTTGATTCCAGGTTGGATTTGACGTATTGGCCGTTGATAAAATCCACATACACGTTGTCCCCCAACCATAGCCACACCTGCGGATCAAACTCCGCCACCTTACCCCAAAGCGGAGTGCTTTTTTCAGGCTTATAGCAGGATCCGAACCCGATGCGACTGAGCGGCTCCTCGGCCCAACCGGAGACCAGGCCGATCGTGAGGATCAACCCTACCCAAACTCTTTTCATGCTCCGAGCGGGAGTTCTTCGTCCTCTTCGTCGTCAGTCTCCACCACCCGGGCCACCCCCTGGAGCCGGTCGCCTTTCTGCAACCGCACAATGTAAACGCCCTGGGTGTTCCGACCGGATTCCCGGATGTCCTTCACCTTGGTGCGGACCATCTGCCCTTTCACGGTGATCAACATGATCTCGTCCGTCTCCTTCACGGAAATGGCCCCGGCCACCAATCCGGTCTTGTCGGTGGTCTTCATGGTGATAATCCCCTTCCCTCCCCGCGTTTGGCTGCGGTAGTCCTCGAAGGAGGTCCGCTTGCCCACGCCGTTCTCCCCCACGACTAACAAGGTCGCTTTGGCATCCACCACCGCCACGCCGACAACCTTGTCCTTCTTTTCCGGACGAATGCCGTAGACACCGACGGTGGCCCGACCCTGGTCGCGCAACTGCTCCTCGTCGAAGCGAAGACTCATTCCCTCCTGCGTTACCAGAACGATCTCCTGTTTGCCGTTAGTCTGAACGCAACCGATCAGCTCGTCACCCGCCTCGATCTTGATCCCAATGATCCCGCCCTTACGGAAATTGCTGTAGTCGGCCAAATTCGTCTTTTTCACGATTCCTGAGGCCGTGGCCATGACGAGGTGTTGCTTGTCACTAAACTCCTGCACGCAGATCAATGCCGCCACTTTTTCATTCGGTTGCAGCGCCAGGATGTTGGCGATGGACTTACCCCGCGCAGTCCGCCCCATCTCCGGGATCTCATACACCTTCTCCACATACACCCGTCCGGTGTTGGTGAAAAACATCAGGTAATCGTGTGTCGTGGCCGAAAAGAGATGCTCCACGAAATCTCCGGCATCGTCTCCTTCCTTCTCCTCCTTGGACTTCATCCCGATCACACCCTTCCCGCCCCGTCGCTGCGCCCGGTAGCTGGTTACCGAAGTGCGCTTGATGTAACCGGCGTGGGAAAGGGTGATCACCGTGCCCTCCTTGGCGATCAAATCCTCCACATCGATCTCCCCCTCGTCCTTCACAATCTGGGTCCGGCGCGGGTCGGCGTGCTTCTCTTTGATCTCTAACAGCTCCTTTTTGATGATCGCATACACCTTCTTCTCGCTGGCAAGGATGCTCTTGAGCTCCTCAATCTTTTGGATGACGGCGAGATACTCCTCCTCGATCTTGTCCCGCTCCAGTCCGGTCAACTGATACAACCGCAGTTCCAGGATCGCATCAGCCTGCCGGTCGCTCAGCTTGTACTTCGCCATCAGCTTTTCCTTGGCGAGGGCGCGGTCCTTGGCTGCCCGGATGATTTTTACGAAGTCGTCAAGATTCGCCAGGGCCTTCTTGTAACCCTCGAGGATGTGGGCCCGGTCCTCGGCGACTTTCAGGTCAAACTTGGTTCTCCGGATGACCACCTCGCGCCGGTGTTCGAGATAGCAAATCAGCATCTCCCGCATCGGCAGGAGTTTTGGACGGCGCCCGTCCAGGGCCAGCATGATGACGCCGAAGCTGCTTTCCAGCGGAGTGTATTTGTAAAGGTTATTGATGATCACTTTCGGGATTGCGTCCCGCTTCAGCTCCAGCACGATCCGGATCGACTCATCCGACTCATTCCGCGCGTCACTAATGCCCTCGAGCTTCTTCTCCTCCACCAGTTCAGCCACCCGCTTGATCAATTCCTCCGGGTTCACATTGTAAGGCACCTCGGAAATGATCAGTTGCGACTTACCCGACCTCCCTTCCTCCACGGAAACCTTGCCCCGTAATTTCAGCGAGCCCCGCCCCGTTTTGTAGTAGGAAGCGATCGACTCCTTTCCGCAGATCAGGGCCCCGGTCGGAAAATCCGGACCCGGCATGATCTTGAGAATCTGTTCCGCTGTCAGCTTGGGGTTCTCAATCAGAGCGCACAGCGCGTCGATTGTTTCCCCCAAATTGTGGGGAGGAATGTTGGTGGCCATGCCGACGGCGATCCCTGTGCCGCCATTGACGATCAGGTTCGGGAAAGCGGCGGGCAGAACAACCGGTTCGGTCAACCGCTCGTCATAAGTCGGGACGAAGTCGACCGTGTCCCGCTCCATATCAGCCATGAGGGCCGCCCCGAGATGGTGGAGGCGGGCTTCCGTGTAACGCATCGAGGCCGGAGGATCACCGTCGATCGAACCGAAGTTTCCACGGCCTTCCACCAACAAATGCCGCGTCCCCCACCACTGCCCCATGCCCACCAAGGTCGGGTAAATGGCCATGTCGCCGTGGGGATGGAAATTACCCATCGTTTCGCCAACGATCTTGGCGCACTTGACGTGCTTCCGATTCGGCTGCACGCCTAGTCCATCCATCGCATACAGGATCCGACGTTGTGAGGGCTTCAGACCGTCCCGCGCATCCGGCAACGCCCGGGAGATGATGACCGACATCGAGTAATCGAGGAACGACTTCGACATTTCCTCCGCGACGTTGATCGGAACAATGCTCTCTTTGAGTAGGGCCATGGGTCGGAAATCCAGGGGTTAAATGTCCAGGTTCCGCACGTTCAGCGCATTTTCCTCGATGAATACCCGCCGGGGTTCCACTTCATCACCCATCAGGGTTGTGAAAATCTCATCGGCCTTGGCTGCATCCACCAAATCCACTTTAAGCAACTGCCTCTTTTCGGGGTTCATCGTGGTTTCAAAAAGCTCCTTCGCGTCCATTTCGCCCAAACCCTTGAAACGGGTGATCTGCACCCCCTTCTTCCCCACCGCCTTCACCCCCGTAAGAATTTCGGCGATCGAGAAGATCGGGGTCCGGTTGGGATTCGACTTCTCCACCTCGCCCTCAACCAGTTCAAAGAGTGGTTTATCCTGGGCGGAGTAATGCTCCATCTCCAGGCCCTTCTTCGCTAGCCCTAGCAAGGCTTTGGCTAGACTGGCCGCCTCGTAAATCTCGTAGATCCTCGCCTTGGGTTTGCCCTTGGCTTCCGCCTCCTCTTTGCCGTTTTTCTCGTCCTCTTCCTCTTCCTCGTCCTCGATCCCCATCTTGTCGCGAAACTTAGCCACCTCCTTGTCGTCCTTGAAAAATTCAAACTTCTCCTCGTTCCCCTCCCGGATCTTGGCGATGTATTTCGGCAGGTCTCCCGATTTCGGATTCCTTGCTTCCAGATAGTCCTCAAACCTCGCCCCCCGCCGCGTCACCGCCCGGGAAAGCCGTTCCAGTTCCTGGAGGGAGCCCAAAATGTCGAGAAGCTGGGCTTTGCTGAAGGCCTTCTTGTCCGACAACCGGATGAGAGAGACTTCTTCCGTGCCGAGCTCAATCAAGATCTTGTCCAAGGTCTCGTTATCCTGCACGTACTCTTCCCGTTTCTTCCGCTTGATCAGGAAAAGAGGAGGTTGGGCGATATAAATGTACCCGGAGGAAACCAGGGCGGGCATCTTGCGGTAAAAAAAGGTCAGCAGGAGCGTCCGGATATGGGAGCCGTCCACGTCGGCGTCGGTCATCAGGATGATCTTGTGGTAGCGCAGCTTCTCCAGGTCAAAGCCGCCCCCGGCCTCCGCCTCCTCCTCGCCCTTTTTGGCCTTCTCTTTGTCACTGGCAGTGCCGATACCGGTTCCCACCGCCGTGATGATGGTTCTGATTTCGTTGTTGTTGAGAACCTTGTCGATCGAAGCTTTCTCGACGTTGATCAGCTTTCCGCGGATCGGAAGGATCGCCTGGGTGCGACGATCGCGACCCTGCTTGGCGGAACCCCCGGCGGAATCTCCCTCGACGATGTACAGCTCGCACTGGGCCGGATCCCGCTCGGAGCAGTCCGCCAATTTCCCGGGCAACCCGCCTCCGCTGAAAGCGCCCTTGCGGATCGTCTCCTTGGCCTTGCGGGCGGCTTCGCGGGCGCGGGCTCCGGTTAGCGCCTTTTCAAAAATCTTTTTCCCGACGCCGGGATTTTCCTCCAAGTAGGCCAGCAGTCCCTCGTACACACAACTGCCCACCACGCCCTCGATCTCCGTGTTGACCAGCTTCACCTTGGTCTGGGCGTTGAAGCGCGGATTCGGCAGTTTCACGCTCAGCACACAGATCAGGCCTTCCCGCGTGTCCTCCCCGGTGATCTTGGGATCTTTTTCCTTGGCCAGCCCCTTGCCCGAGGCGAACTGGTTGATCGCCCGGGTCAGCGCCGAACGGAATCCGGAAACGTGGGTGCCCCCGTCGGGGTTGGGGATGGAGTTGGCGAATGGCAACAGGGTCTCGTCGTATCCGTCGTAGTACTGGATGACGCAGTCGACAAACACCTCGTCTTTCTTCTTCTCCAGGACGATAGGTTTGGGATGAATCGGGGAACGAGCCTTGGCCAGCTGTTTGACGAACTCCTCGATCCCATCCTTGTAGAGAAACGTTTCCGATTTTCCGCTTTTTCCTTCGTCCGTGAGGGTGATGGAGAGGCCGGGATTAAGAAACGCCAGTTCCCGCATCCGTTTGGCCAGCAGGTCAAACTTAAACTTGGTCGTGTCCGTGAAAATCTCAGCATCCGGCTTGAAGGTAATCTTGGTTCCGGTCTTCTTGGATTTACCGGTGACGCTGAGCTTTGAGGTCGTCTTTCCACGGGCAAACTCAATGTGGTACAGCTTCCCGTCCCGCGAGATCTCCGCCTCAAACCATTCGGAAAGCGCGTTGACACACTTGGCGCCCACCCCGTGCAGACCCCCGGAATACTTGTAGGCCCCCTGGTCGAACTTTCCGCCCGCATGCAGGTTGGTAAGGACCAGCTCCACCGCCGGGATTTTGAATTTCGGGTGGGGGTCTACAGGGATGCCGCGGCCGTCATCCTCGATCGAGATCGATCCATCCACGTGCATCGTGACCTTGATGTTCTCGCAATGCCCGGCCAAGTGTTCGTCGACGGAATTGTCCAGCACCTCAAAAACACAGTGATGAAGACCCCTCTCATCCGGGTCGCCGATATACATTCCGGGCCGCTTCCGAACCGCTTCCAATCCCTCCAGCTTGTCGATTTTTGAGGCGTCGTACTTACCCCCGACGACAACTTTTTCCTTCGCGGCTGGCATCCGTTGAAGATGCCGAAATAGGCCTTTTCGACAACCGAAAAATTACTTTTTACTTGTTTTTAAGTAATTGCAAAGCAAGTGTTTATAAAGACTTTTTGCGTTTTCTTTGGGTTGGTTTCCCAGCGGCTCTGGAGTGCGAAGCGACGGCAAAACTTGGTTCCTCCACATCCCCCGCGAGCCATTCTTTGAGAAGGCGAAAGGCGACGGCCATCAAGGTGGCGCCGAAAAAAATCCCGAGGAACCCGTAAGCGACAAACCCCCCGATCACCCCCAAAAAAATAATGCCAAAGGGCAAATTGCTCCCGCGACTGATCAGATATGGCTTGGTGAAGTTGTCGATCAAACCCACCACCCCGATTCCCCACATGGTATTAAGAATGGCCCATTGCACGTTCCCCTGGAGAAAAAGCCAGACCGCAACCGGGATCCAAACAAAAGCACAAGACAGTTGCAGGCTGGCAAAAATAAATCCGGCAAACCCCAGCAGGATGACCTGCTTGACCCCGGAAAGCCAAAAAACGAGGGCCATCAGGGCTGCCTGCAAAGCGGCGGTCCCGAGAATTCCAAGCATGACGCTTCGAATCGTCCTGCCCGCGAGATTCACAAGATCCCCGCCTTCCGGCCCGAGCAGCTTAACCAAGGCCCGTTTCCCCACGTCGGAAAGAATTTCGCCATGCGCAAAGAAAAAGCCGCAGATCACCAGCGCCACGGAAAACTCCAAAAGCCCCACGCCCACACTACGGGCAACATCCGCGAGCCAGGTGGCCCCCTGTTTTAAGAACGGCCGAAGATCCTCCATGAACTGCTTGCGATTCAGTCTGGAGTTTTCCCATTTTTCATACAGAAGCTCCCCCACTGAGTTTTTTTTCAGCCATTCCGGGGCCGGTGGCAGGTCCTCCTTGGAGAGATCCACCAGCAGTTGGGAGACCGGTTTAAAGGCGTGTGCCGTCATGGCAACGGCGTAGGTAAAGGGAACCAAGCACAAGACGGTGATGAGAAGACTAGTCACAACTGCCGCGAGGTTTTTTTTGCCGCCGAAACGGCTTCGCAGACGGCGAAAAACCGGCCAAGCAGTTACGGCAAGAATCACGGCCCAGAGGATGGCGCCAAAAAAAGGCTGCAGAATTACCAAACACGAAAGAATGAGCAGAATAATTCCGATCCCCAGGGCCACGCGATGCAACATGGGATCCTGTAACTTCACGGATTAATTTTGCGCCCGAAGGGCGCCTTCTGTCACTCTGTATTATGACCGGGAAGCTGGACCCGCTTTTCCGTCTTCGCTCCCAATTCCCTTAATTTATCGGCGGTTGCCAGGATATTCCCCCTTTTCTCCGTCAGCTTCCTCATCGCGGAATCATGCGCCTCCCGGGCCTTCTCCAACGCCGTGGCCGTATCCTTTAAGTCTTCCACGAAGTTCACCAGATCGTCGTGCAGCTTTCCCCCTAGCCGCGCGATCTCCTGCACATTCTTGTTCTGTCGTTCGATCTTCCAGACGTTTGCGATCGTGCGCAGGGTCGCCATCAGCGTGCTGGGGGTACTCAGCACGATCCGCTTTTCGAAGGCATACTCCAGCAGGTCCTTGTCCCCTCGCAGGGCCGCCCCGAACGCCGGCTCGATCGGGATGAACATCACCGTGAAATCAGGCGACTTGCCCTGCAACAGGTCCGGATAACTCTTCCCCGAAAGATCATCAATAAAGCGCCGGACCGCCGTCGCATGGGCCTTGAGGTGTTTTTCCTGTTCCGCCGGTTCGGTGGCTGCGCAGTAGGCTTCGTAATCCACCAACGGCGCCTTGCTGTCGACAATCACCGCCCGGTCCTCCGGCAGGAAAATCACCGCATCCATCCGCTTTCGGTCGGCCGACTCCTGGGTCTTGTATTCCCTTCCCTTTTCCAGGCCGGAAACCTCCAGCGTCCTTTCCAACACCATCTCTCCCCAACGCCCCCGGGTGCCGGAGTCATTTTTCAGGGCATGGGTCAACCGGTGGGTCTCCGTGCCCAGCTGGGTGCTCATCGCCTGGATCTGCCGAATCTCCCGGCGCAGGTCGCTCTGCATTCCGGTTTCGGCCGTATGAATCTCGTCCGCCCTTTTCCGGAAATCCTCAATCCGGGTCAGCAGCGGCCGCAGTTCGATCCCCACCTGGGTCCGGTTGTCTTCCGCCAACCGCCGGGTTCCTTCCGCCACCAGTTGCTGGGCCATCGCCCGCATCTCCGTCTGCAGTTTGGCTGCGAGCTGTTCTTTTTCCTGCCGGGTCTCCAGCAGCACTCTCTCCGCCGCCTGACGT
>Ga0214923_10005430_pt1 | contig 14814 bp, 12 predicted proteins | sample LL1510_MetaG_FD_177993 | JGI IMG/M metagenome (GOLD analysis project Ga0214923, IMG submission 177993) | Freshwater microbial communities from Lake Lanier, Atlanta, Georgia, United States - LL-1510 | ecosystem: Environmental > Aquatic > Freshwater > Lake | place: USA: Georgia | collected... | reverse complement strand
GCGGATAGCGGCAGTAGTGACTCTCGTCGTCCCGACGAGGTCACATTCCTCCCGCGCATCGAGGGTGACCTAGCGCGTCGAGACTTCACGATCAACGCGATCGCCTACGGCCTCGCCCCCGGCGCAAGCCGCCGTGCCGATCCGGTTGCTGATGGGGCGATCGTTGACCCACATGGCGGCATTGACGATCTGAGCAGCGCAACCCTGCGCGCCGTTGGGGATCCAACCGAACGCTTTATCGAAGATGCGCTGCGCATGCTGCGAGCGATTCGCTTTGTTGCGCGCTTTAGCCTGACGGTGGAGCCAGGAACCGCCGCCGCAATCAAGCGCGATTCCTCACTGACTGGGAGCCTATCCGGTGAGCGGATCGGCGCAGAGATGGAGGGGATCCTCGCCGCTGTGCGCCCAGCACGCGCCTTGCACCTTGCTGCGAATCTCGGCATCTTCGCCGCGATCGCACCAGCACTTGCGACTGAATGGAGCGCAGAGGTTGGCGAACGCGTCGAGGCGGTTGGAGGTGAGACGCTCCCCGACGCACCAGATCCGCTGGGGCGGATGAGCGAGCTACTGCTGCCGATCGCCGACGATGACGATGTGGCGGCGCTCTTGGAATCCTGGCGCCGACCACGTGCAACGATTGCAGCGATCCAGCAGATCCGTGCGCTTGATCGCGCAGCTGCAGGCGCGGAGCGCGAGGTAGAGCGTGGCTTTACTGACGGGCCGGCGCTGCGCATCGTAGCTGCTGCTACGACGGGTGATCCACGGGATGCGGCACGACAGATTCGCCGCCGCATTGCCACTGGTCGAGCGAGTCGCGCCGCGACCATACTCCTTAGCGCATGCGCTCAGGGAGATGAGGAGCAACTCCCCGCCGCGGCGAGTGACCTCGCAGTCGCAGGGGACCAGCTAGTGGCTCGACTCGGTCGTACGCCAGGGCCGTGGGTTGCGGCACTCCTCGCGCGGCTAGTTGATGACGTCGCCCATCGCCGCGTGGCAAATTCCGAGGGCGATCTCCTCGCGTGGGGCGAAAGGATTGTCGTAAACGAAGGGCGAGAACCCATCGCGTAGACTCTCGGTATGACGCTCGAGCCACGCACGATTTTGGTGACAGGTGGAGCCGGGTACATCGGCGCTGCGAGTGCGAATGCCCTGATCGCCGCCGGACACCGCGTCGTGATCCTGGATGACCTTTCGGCGGGACATTCGGACACAATCCCCAATGAGGCCTCCTCAATCGTTGGCAGCTACGCCGACGGAGATCGCATGCAGAGCCTGCTACGCGATGCCCGCGTTGACACGATCTTGCACATTGGCGCGTTGAGCATCGTCGCTGAGAGCGTGGCGCAGCCGGAGCGCTACTTCAAGGCAAACCTCGTCGGCAGCATCGCCCTGCTTGACGCGGCGATTGCCGTTGGCGTGAAACGCCTCATCTTCTCCTCCAGTGCCGCGGTCTATGGCGCACCCTCTTCCAGCGTGCTTCATGAGGAGCTCCCCCTTGCGCCGGTCAACCCGTACGGAGCGACGAAAGCCGCCTTTGAACAGGTGCTCCGCGCCTATGCCGCAGCGCACGGGCTCGCTGCTGTCGCACTGCGCTACTTCAATGTGGCGGGGGCGACGGAGGAGGTTGTAGAGCGGCACAACCCAGAGACGCACCTGCTGCCACGACTCGTACACGCAGCGCTCAACGGTGTGCCCTTTGAGCTCTATGGGAACGACTACGCCACACCTGACCGGACCGCCGTCCGAGACTATGTACACGTTGCCGATGTCGCCGCGGCACATCTCGCCGCGGTAGAGAAGTTTGCCAGCGAAGAGACGCATGGCTACAGCGCGATCAACATTGGGAGCGGTGCTGGCACCAGTGTTCGCGAGGCAATCAAGGCAATCGAGAAGGCATCTGGCGCGCGCATCGAAGTACAAGAGCACCCCCGTCGCGCTGGAGATCCACCCCGCCTGGTCGCAGACATCTCGCGGGCGCACGTCCAGCTCGGATGGCGCCCGCGCCAGAGCGATATCAATCGGATTGTGAAGAGCCTTCTTCCGAAGTAACTACTGGATTCGGACGAGCACCTTCGCATCGGACCAAAGCTGTTCAAGCTTGTAGAAGTCACGCTCCGGGGGCGTAAAGATATGCACGATCACACTTCCATAATCTAAGACGATCCAGTGAGAGGCCGCAGCACGATGACGATGCGCTGGTGTGATGCCGTCCTCCGCCATCCCGCTGACGATGCTCTCAGTGATCGCCGCAAGTTGCGGCTCAGAGCCACCAGTGCAGATCACGAACGCCTCGGTAACGGTGGTGAGGCTGCTCACATCCAGAACAAGGATGTCGGACGCCTTCTTCTCTTCTGCCAGAAGGGCAACCTTTCGGGCGAGGTCGTGCGGTTCAATGGCAGTTTGCTTTCTGGTTGACATGAGCTCAGCGTACCCCACCCGCCGATGCGCGATTACGAGGCTGGATCAACAGGCACATCTTCCACTTCAACGGGACGCTCAAGTACGAGCTCAGGGCGACCGCGATAAAGACCTTCGCGTCGGATGAAATCGGCAACGGCGTCAGGGACGAGGTAACGAAGTGATCGGCCGCGCGCTGCCAAGGCACGCAACTCTCGACTGGCGTGCGAGAGATGGAAGCCATCGAGATAGAGGAATCGGTCCTCGCGCCCCGGGAAGTGGCGCGTGAGCCAGGCGCGGTCGGGGATTGGCGTGCCAGGCCGCGGCAGTGCGGCGACCCGTGCCAAGTCGAGAATGCCCGTGGCGTCTTCCCATTCGTTGAACCCAAGGAGAGACTCAACCGAGAGGATCAGCGTGAGTTCGGGCGCCGCGCCGTCCTCACGCCGCTCCGCCGAAATGGTCCGAAGCGTATCAATGGTGTACGAAAGTCCGGGTCGATCAATTTCCATGCGGCTCATCTCGAAGGCTGGATTCCCCGCAATCGCGAGTTCCACCATGCGGCAACGGATCTCTGGGTCGGTGACGCGATCAGCAACCTTGTGTGGGGGCCGCGCCGCTGGAACAAAGAGCACGTGGTCAAGTTTCAGGAGTTCGTACGCGGCCTGGCCGAGGGCAAGGTGACCATCGTGAATTGGGTCAAACGTGCCGCCGAGGATACCGATCCCGCTCACCCTTCACTCTCCCCGTCGCTGTTTGGAGTTGCGGCCGAGAGCACGCCGTCGAGCTCAAGCGCCTCCGCCTCCTCCGCCGCGTTGAGCAGCGACGCGTCATCTGGGTCATCCCACTCGAGAGAGAGCTCGCCGATCATGACAGTGTCGCCGCTGCGGCAGCCCGCCTTTCGCAGGGCAGATTCAATTCCTTGGCGAGCCAGCTCATGTTGGAAGCGCTCTGCAGATTCGTCCCGAGCAAAATCAGTCTGATGAACGAGCCGTTCAATAGCCTTCCCGCGAACGCGGAATCCTTCACCCTCGCGGCTAACCTCAAATCCCACCGAGGCAATCGGATTGATGCGGTGCACCACCACGCCGGCCGGTTCCGCGGGATATGAGAGGGTCTCTGCGTCGGGCAAGAGATCTGCCAGGGCATCGCGAAGGGCTGCGATCCCCTCCCCCCGCTCGCCCCCCGCAGCCGAGATCGGCAGAACGTGCAGGCCGAGCTCGCGGAACGCTGCGGTCAGTTCCGCCTCGCGCTCCTTCGCTTCGGGTCGATCAAGCTTGTTGAGGGCGATCAGCGTTGTCTTCTGGAGCAGGGCTGGATTGTGCGCCTCCAGCTCGGAGCGAATAATGGCTGCATCGCGCACCGGATCTGGGGCCGAGGCGTCCACGACGTGCACCAGCACGCGCGTGCGAGAGGCGTGTCGCAAGAAGGCGAAGCCGAGCCCCGCGCCGATCGATGCCCCTTCAATCAGTCCGGGCAGATCGGCAATCGTAGGTCGACGACCATCATCGATACCAAGCTCCAGCACCCCAAGGTTTGGCTCAAGGGTGGTGAAGGCGTAGTCGCCAATCTTTGGCTGTGCCGCGGTGAGCGCGGCGAGCAGGGTGGACTTCCCTGCGTTCGGAAGTCCGACCAGGCCCACGTCAGCGATTAGGCGCAGCTCGAATCGCACCTCACGCAACTCGCCTGGCTCTCCCTTTTGTGCGTGACGCGGCGCCTGATGTGTTGCCGTAGTGAAGTGCGCATTCCCGAGGCCTCCGCGGCCGCCACGAACCAACAGCACATGCTGCTCCCGCGAGACCAGGTCTGCGATCAGGTCGCCGCTCTTTGCGTCAAAGATTGCCGTGCCTGGTGGCACGCCGATCACCAGGTCGCGTCCAGCCTTGCCGTGTGACGTTTTGTTCCCACCTTGGCTCGCATCACCCGCAGCATATCGGCGCTTAACCTCAAAGTCGCGCAGAGTAGTCTGGCCGGTGTCGACAGCGACATAGATGCTGCCGCCGCGTCCGCCGTCGCCGCCGTCGGGTCCGCCACGAGGCACATGCGATTCGCGACGCATGGTTGATGCGCCGTCGCCGCCACGCCCCGCAGCGAGCTGGATCTCAACGACGTCAAGGAACATCGTGCTACGGGAGGAAACGCGATGGGTTGTAGAGCGTCGAAGTGCCCGCAAGCGGGAAGCCCCGAGAGACGACGAAGTGCAAGTGGGGACCGGTGGCGCACCCAGTCTGGCCAATTCTTCCAATTCGAGTTCCGCGCGTTACCTTTTGTCCAGTGCTCGCAAGGATCCCGGAGAGATGGTAGTAGCCGGTGTAGAGGTTTGAGCCGTGTGCGACGATCACCTGGTAGCCGCCGCAGTTGTTGCGCCATCCCGTGAAGACGACAACCCCGTCACCCGCGGCGACCACTGAGGCCCCGTAGTTATTCCCAATGTCCATGCCAAGGTGGGTTCGCGTGAACCCGCGAATGTAGTGGCCGCCTGGCACTGGATATCGGAATTTTACGCCGCTGTAGACCGCCGGCACTGGACCCGAATAACCAATCAGCCCATCTTTGCGGGTGAATGTTGGCAGCGCTGAGCCACGTCCGCCCGGGAGAACGAGGACCATCCCGATTACAAGATCAGCCGTCTTCAGCTTGTTGTATGAACGAATGGTTGAGGGCGTAACTCGATACTTCGACGCTATTGACTTAAGCGTCTCGTGCTCACGCACCGTAACGACGATGCCACGCGTGTCAGGTACACGTAGTCTCTTACCAGCGGCTGGATTATCTGCAGACTGCAAACCATTCGACCAGATCAACTCCATTGAAGAGATCTTGTAGCGTTTCGCGATCGCGGCTAACGTTTCACCACGCGAGACGACATGGATGAGAACGTGATCACGTCCGTCCGCAACAACGATGTCAATCGCAGCGGGAAGCTCAAGCGTTCCATCGTCGAGGAAGATCGGCCCGTCAATTGCGGTCGTCGCTACGCCAGGATCCGGAACTCGGGCAATAACCTCGGTGGCGCGCATGGAGAAGGTGCTCCCTGATGTGGTCTCTCCGATTAGTACGCCGTCGTTCACGGCGGTGTTTTCGGTTGAACCATCTGAGGCAAATCGGTCAGGGCTATCTGTGCCGCCCCACTCTGTCGCAAACGTCGGTTCGTACGCCGCGTTCATGCCAACGCCCATGCCGTCGTCGTTGAGCGCTTGAGTGCGCACATCGACTGTTGGCCCTGGGAGCAAGCTGGCGATGATCGCCACGCTCAACAGACCTGCAATCACGGCGGGCATCGCTCGCTCTGGCTCACGACCAAGCTTCCGCAAACCCGAGTCGATAGAGCGTCGGCGGCGGCGGAGTGAGCGAAGGATGCCACGCTCCTCCAACACCGGAGTGACCTTATGGGCGATGGCTGCCACGGCGATGCCAGTCGTGCGGGTTGCGAGGGTTGGGTGGACACGAACTCGGCGCGGAAGGGGGTGCTTCAGGAATTCGCCAGCGCGGAACAGGCTAAGCCGGATGGCACGCTCACCGCTTCGCTCAAGGAACGATCCGAGGGCGAGAAGGCGACGGCGGATGGCCGCGGCGAGGCGGAAGGTGGGGCTTCCAGCTCGCACGTTGCGATACTTGGATCCGCGGGCGGGCGTTTGTTGGCGCTTCACATCTGGCATTCCAGCCTCCGATCTCCGCCTTAGTCTACCCCTCGGCTATGCCGCCGAGCGTCGCACGTTGGCACACGCTGTGCCTCGTACGTGGACTACGCGGGGTTGGACCCCTCGGTTCCCTTGGTGAGCGAGGCGAGGAACTGGGCGTTCGACTCGGTCTTCGCGATGCGGTTGAGCAGGAGCTCGATCCCCTCATTCGCACCCACAGCGGAGAGCATGCGGCGCATGGTCCAGACCATCTTGAGGGTCCCCTCATCAAGGAGAAGCTCCTCGCGACGGGTGCCGGATCGCTGCACATCGATCGCTGGGAAGATGCGCTTCTCGGCCAGCTTACGATCGAGCACTAGTTCGGAGTTACCTGTTCCCTTGAACTCTTCGTAGATCACATCGTCCATTTTTGAGCCGGTATCAACGAGGCAGGTGCCGATAATGGTGAGCGAGCCGCCCTCTTCAAGCTTTCGTGCCGCACCAAAGAATCGCTTCGGTGGGTAGAGGGCGATTGGGTCAATACCGCCCGAGAGCGTGCGCCCTGATGGTGGGAGTGCCAGGTTGTAGGCGCGCGCGAGTCGCGTAATGGAGTCGAGCAGCACGACGACGTCGGCACCGGCCTCAGTACGGCGCTTCGCAATTTCGAGCGCCATCTCGGCAACATGGGTGTGGTTTTCGGTCGGCTCGTCGAAGGTCGACGAGATGACCTCACCCTTGACGGAGCGGCGCATGTCGGTGACCTCTTCTGGGCGCTCGCCGATGAGGCAGACCATCAGCGAGATCTCCGGATAGTTCGCAGTTACGCCCTGGGCGATCTGCTTCAGTAGGCTCGTCTTGCCTGCCTTCGGCGGCGAGACGATAAGGGCGCGCTGCCCCTTGCCAAGCGGGTTGACCAGGTTGATGAGTCGCTGTGAGAGGTTCGATGGAACCGTCTCAAGGTTGATCAACTCAATTGGGTGAATCGGTGTGAGATCGCCGAAGTGTGGGCGTCGTCGCGCCGACTCTGGGTCGGTGCCGGAGACGATCTCCACGCGAAGCATTCCCCAGAACTTCTCGCCCTCGCGCGGTGCACGAATGACACCACCGATAGTGTCGCCCTGGCGCAAGCCGAGTCGGCGCACCATTGGCGATGGAACATAGACATCGTCGGCGCTTGGAAGCAGGCCGTTGCGTCGAATGAAGCCGTAGCCGTCATCAACGATTTCCAGGATTCCCTCGGCCCAGATCTGACCCTGCTCATCGGCCTGCGCCGTGAGGATCTTCTGAATGACGCCGGAGAGCTCCTCTTGCTGGGACGCTTCAACGCCGAGCTTCTTCGCTGCAGCGATGAGCTCGGTTGCCTTCATGTTGGCGAGGGCGGCAAACGTTACGAGCCCTTCGGCAGCGAGGTCGGCCTCGGAGAGCACCTCGACATCGGCCGGGAGTGCGCCCTGCGGCATGCGCATGGAGTTTGGATTTGGTCCGCCGCGGCGGGGTGGTCGTCGTGGGCCGCGGTTTCGTCCGTCGTTCATTTCGGTTGGATACCTTCCTCTACCTGTGGGTGGCTGCATCCCCGGTACGCGAAACTGCGCCGCGATCGCTGTGCAGTTCGGGGGGGATGAGAGAACTCTACGGCAGCCGCTGCCGCTCGTCAAGAGCCCGACAGATCGGGCCCGCGACTACTTCCCTGAGGTTGCCTTCGCCCAGTCCGACTTGAAGATCGCGATCCCCTTCTCGGTGAGTGGGTGCTTCGTCATCTGCTCCAACACCTTGAGTGGCATCGTTGCAACGTGCGCACCGGCGAGTGCCGACTCCGTGACGTGTCGTGGGTGACGAATCGATGCGGCGAGGATCTCGCAGTGGTCGAGCCCCTCGTAGTTCGCGAAGATCTCAGCAAGCTCTTGGATCACGATCATGCCGTCTTCGTTGATGTCATCAAGTCGACCAACGAACGGGCTGATCAGTGATGCGCCGGCCTTCGCCGCCATAAGCCCCTGGTTCGCAGTGAAGATCAGGGTGCAGTTCGTTTTGATTCCCTCAGCGGCGAGGCGGCTGATTGCCTCAAGTCCAGCAGTTGTGAGCGCCACCTTCACAACAATGTTTGGGGCGATCTTCGCAAAGGCGAGGCCCTCTTTGACCATACCGTCGGCGTCGTCGCTGATGACTTCAGCAGAGACTGGACCCTTAGTTAAGCCGCAGATCTCCTTGAGGATCTCCTCGTAGGAGCCGCCAACCTTTGCGTAGAGCGACGGGTTTGTGGTGACGCCGTCAACGACGCCCCACTTGATCCCCGTCTTGATCTCTTCAATGTCAGCGGTGTCCAAGAAGAACTTCATAACTCCCCCTCAATACTCAACGGATTATTCCGATTATGCGTGATTACGAGTGTGCACCGTTGCTGCGCTTTGCCGCCTTCGTGGCGGCGGCCTCGACGGCACGAGTTCGCTCGGCCTTCGCCGCCTCATCATCGCGCACCCCAACCATTCGTGGGGTGTACGAGGAGAGGCGTCCATCGCGCAGGGCTACTGCTGCTCCAACGAAACCGTCGAAGAGTGGGTTTGGGCGCAACGGCCGGCTGGTGAACTCAGGATGGAACTGGCTGGCCACAAACCACGGGTGGTCGGCAAGCTCGATGATCTCAACGAGGCGGCTATCGGGCGACACGCCTGTAAAGCGCATGCCGGCAGCCTCGAGCTGAGGCTTGAATCGGTTGGCAACCTCGAAGCGGTGACGGTGCCGCTCGTACACAATCTCGGCGCCATAGACGGTCGCGGCACGGCTCCCGGGCGTGAGCTTGGCGGGATAGAGGCCGAGTCGCTGCGTTCCCCCCTTCTCCTCCACCCCGCGCTGGTCGGGGGTGAAGTCAATCACTGGGTTCTTGGTGAACATGTCGAACTCCGTGGAATTCGCGTCGCTGGAGCCAAGCGCCTCCCGTGCGAACTCAATCACTGCGATCTGAAGGCCGAGGCAGAGGCCGAGGTATGGGATGCGCTCGATGCGCGCCATGTGTGCGGCTCGGATCTTTCCTTCAATGCCACGGTAGCCGTAGCCACCCGGTACCAAGATGCCGTGCACGCCGGCAAGTTCTGCGGAGAGGAGGGCGGGCTCGGCGTCATCGAGTCGCTCGGCGTTCACCCAGCGAAGGCGCACATCGACACCATGCGCCCAACCGGCGTGACGCAACGCTTCGGTGACCGAGAGGTAGGCATCAGGGAGTTCGGTGTACTTGCCGACGATGGCGATCTCCACTGCCGGCTTCTCGGCAACAATCTCCGCGGCAAGCTTCTCCCAACGTGAGAGATCTGGGGTGGTGGCAGGAAGGCCGAGATCGCGCACGACAAGATCGCCGAGGCCGAACCTCTCAAACTGCAGTGGCACCTCATAGATGGTGCGAGCAGTGGTGGCAGGAACGACCGCCTCAACGGCCACGTCGGTGAAGAGGGCGATCTTCTCGCGCACGTCATCGGGAACTGGATGGTCGGCGCGCAAGATGATGATGTCGGGCTGAATGCCGCTGCCGCGTAGCTCCTTGACTGAGTGCTGCGTTGGCTTTGTCTTCAACTCACCGGTGGCGGCGAGCTCTGGGAGCAGCGTGACGTGGATGTAGAGCGAGTTGCCACGTCCAACATCCTTCTTCAGCTGTCGAATCGCCTCAATGAACGGAAGAGATTCAATGTCGCCAACGGTGCCGCCCACCTCAACGATCACCACATCGACATCATCGCCACTGAGGCGCAGGACGCGCTCCTTGATCTCGTTCGTGACGTGCGGAATGACCTGCACGGTGCCACCGAGGTAATCGCCGCGTCGCTCGCGTGCAATCACCGTGGAGTAGATACGCCCAGTGGTGACGTTGGAGGCCTGCGAAAGGTTGACGTCGATGAAGCGCTCATAGTGTCCGAGGTCAAGATCGGTCTCGGCGCCGTCGTCGGTGATGAAGACTTCGCCGTGCTGGTACGGCGACATCGTGCCCGGATCAACGTTGAGATAGGGGTCGAGCTTGATGACGGAGATGCGCAGTCCACGCGCTTTGAGGAGGAGGCCGACAGAGGCGGCGGTGATTCCCTTACCGAGGGAGGAGGTGACACCACCAGTGACGAATACGAACTTCGTCGCCATTGGTCGCTCTCCCTCCATCACTCAAGGTGGGGCGCTCGGGGCTTCCCGAACGAGCCTGGCGGAGTCTATCGCAGGCGACGGCGAAGCGGGAGTGCTGTTTGGCGCCCTGCCCAGATGCCCAAGAGGATGAGTGCGCCGCCGAACGCCTGGATCGGCTCAAGGGCCTCGCTCAGCACGATCGCTGAGACCACAACGGCAAGGAACGGCACCAGCAGCTGGAAGCTGGAGACTCGCGAGACGCCAACGATCGGCACGGCGGTGAAGTACAAGACGTTGGCGAGGCTGCTCGAACCGAGCGTGGCGAAGACCAGACCGAAGATTGCGGCCGGTGGTGGCGCAGCAAGCCCGTCGAATTGTCCAGCAGCAATCGAGGTAAGAAAAAGGGCGCCGCCGCCAAAGATCATGCTCCAGGCGGTCCACGCAATCGCGCCTACCCGCGGAATGACGCGCGCTCCGGCCAGCAGGTAAACCGCCCAACAGACGGCGGCGGCGAGGGTCATAAGGACGCCGGTGGTCTCGCCGCCGAATGCGCCCGCCCCTTCACCGAGGGCCACGGCCACAACGCCGGCGAAGGCAATGATGCCGCCCACCGCAACCGCCGGTTTCAGCGGATCAATGCGAAGTAGTGAAGCGAGGATCGCGGTGAGAAACGGCGTGGCGGCAATAAGGAGTGCGCTGGTCCCAGCATTGATTGTGCCGAACGCACCAGCCCAGAGAAGTTGGTAGATGCCCTGTCCGATCACGCCGAAGAGTGCGGCGGCGAGCAGGTCGCGGCGTGTCATGTGGACGTTTGCGCCGCGCATGGCGGCCCAGCCGAGCACCAAGATTCCAGCGGCGGTGATGCGAATTGCAGAGAACGGCAGCACAGGCCAGGCGAGCACCGCCGCTTTGACGACGGTGAAGTTGACCGCCCACGTCGCCATGGCGGCGAGGACCCCAAGTTCGGCGACGGCGCGAACGCTCAGCGGAGCGCGGCTCATGAGGCGGTATTCCGGTCGAGATACCCCTTCTCACGTGCACGGTCGATGCCCGCCACAAAGAGGCGCGGCGAGATGAGCCAAATCACGACGGTGCCCGCGGCAAGGATCAGGAGGAGCTCGCTCGTGGGCATGGTGCCGAGGATACCTGGTGAGGTGGTGCCGAGCAGTGCGCGGCGTAACCCCTCAATCCACCAGGTGATTGGCAGCGCCGCCGCAACGCTCTGCACTGGGCCTGGAAGCACCTCGAGCGGGAAGATCGCACCGCAGAGCAAGAAGACCGTAGATGAGACCGCCTGCGGATAGGCCCACGCATCATTGCGGAGCTGCACACAGATGCCACCGAGCACAATGCCGAGCCCAACCACTGAGAGGAGCCCGAGCGGCAGCACCGCCGCCAGGAGCAGCAGGTCTGGCCCGCCGGCGCGCATCGGCACGCCGAGCAGCATTCCTGCACCGATCACGATGAGGGCACTGAATCCGGCGATGCTTGCCTTCACCAACGAACGACCAATAGAGACAGGAAGGAGCGATGACGGCGTAGCGAAGATGTAGCGAATGGTGCGATAGCGCTCGCGATCGTCGAGGAGTGCATGCGTTGGTCCTTCAAGTGCAGCACTAACGATCTGGAACACTGCCTGACCGATGACGACAAAACCGATCGTCGCAACATTTAGCGTTCCACCAATGCTGAGCACCGCCAGGAAGAGCCCAAGGAATGCGAGTGGCCGGATGATCAGAAATGCTGCGAGATAGACCGGCTCCGCCCAGTTCCCCTCAATTGCCCAAGCGAGTCGTGCCGATGCGACCAGTGAGCGAGCGGCATCTGCCGCACCGCCACGCAGCGGGCCGAACGGGCGCACCTCTGGTGCGGAGCCTGCACTAATCGGCACGTGCCAACAGCTTTCCGCCGGCGCGGCCCACTCGCTCTATATGTGCGAGCAGCAAACGCCCAATCACACCGAACACGATCGTCATCACCAACAGAATCAGCAGCTCGACACCCACGGGCAAAATGCCCGTCGCGGCAAGCTGTGGCACCGCAACCTGGCGCAGCGCATCAATCGCTGGGGCGAGTGGCAGGATGCCGAGCGCGACCACCCCCACCGTGCCCATAGAGCGTACTGGCGCGTAGACGCCGCCGAGCAGCTGCATCGGCTCATTCAGCAGGCTGCCAAGGTGGTCTGCCTCGCGGCCGGAGATGAGGAAGACCGACGAGAGGCAGACGCCAAGCGAATACATCGCCGCCACCCCCACCAAAATCACGAGAGCGAGCAGGAACGGATCAGCGACCTGGTACCTCGCCCCGAAGAGGAGCACGCCCGCCACGGTGATGATCACAGCTCGGATCACCACGCCGAGGGCTCCGCCGATCGCCATGCCGAGGGCAATTGCGCCGAGACCAACAGGCGCGGTGATGTAGAGGAGCAGGTTCCCGGAGTCGCGCTCCCAGTGGAACTGGGCCCCCATCATCCAGACGACAGAGATCCAGAAGGAGAGGAGCGCCGTCGCCAAGATCGTCGAGGCGATCCAGGCCTCATCAACTCCGCGGGAGCGGAGCAGGAAGACGATCGAACACATGCCAAGAATCGGGAAGACAAGATCAAAGAAGAGCCATGATGGTTCGCGCGCCGCACCGATCACACGCGGATATGCGCGCGCCACCACCGAGACGAAGGCGTGGCGAATTCGTCGTCCCAAGCTCCAGCTGGTCTCCTGGTGAATTCGTGAGATGAGTTCGGCCGCTTCGGTGCCAACGATGCTGTCACCCATTGCTTGACTCATCTGATTCGCTGATGCCGCGACCGACAAGCTGCACAAAGACCTCTTCAAGGGTTGGCTCGCTCTTGGAAATCTCACGCAGGTGCGCACCGCCTGCAGCGAGCGCACTGATCACGCCGCCGAGCGCAGCGTCCTCTTTGAGGCCAATCGCGAGTCGGAGCATCGGCGAACCGACACCAGAGGCGTCGCTACCGTCACTATCGCGCGCGGCGACCGAGATGACGCCTGGGAGGGCGCGAAAGGCGTCCATTGAAATGTTCGCTGGAAGTGCATCAATGCCAACGATAAAGAGGGCGTCCTTCTGCACCATGCGCTTTAGCTCTGTTGGTGTCCCCTGGGCCAGGATGCGACCGTGATCAACGATGGCGATGCGATCGCACATCTCATCGGCCTCCGCCATGTAGTGCGTTGTGAGCAGGACGGTGCGGCCCGGCTGCTCTGCCTGGAAGGCGCGCACGCGATCGCGCACATCGCGCGCAGCCGAGACGTCCAGGCCGATGGTCGGCTCATCAAGAAAGAGGATCCACGGGTCGTTCAGAAACGATCGCGCAAAGTTCAGCTTCTGGCGCTGCCCGGTTGAGAGGGCGCTGATCTTGCGATCGCGAATCTCTTCGATGCCGAAAGAGGCGAGCTGCGCGTCGACCTTCGCCATCCCCTCGCGATATGGCAGGCCATAGAATTGGGCAAACATCGCGAGTTGCTCACGAACCGTCAGCAGCCCGTAGCCCGAGAAGTCGCCGCCAGCGACAAGGTTCATGATCCGGCGCACGCGCGCTGTTTCGGTGACCACATCGAGGCCGAAGATCGAGGCGGAACCGGTGCTCGGAAGGAGAAGGGTGCTCAGGATCTTGATGAGGGTGCTCTTCCCCGCGCCGTTCGGACCGAGAACCCCGAAGAGCTCGCCCGGCTCAATGCGCAGGTCAATGCCATCCAACGCGGTGACGGGGCCGCCCTTCGCCTGAAAGACGCGGCCGATTCCCGTCGCGTTAACGGCGGCAGGCGAAGTAGATCCCGGCATAACTCCTCCTTTAACGGATAGCGCTACGTTGCCACTCGGTTGCAACGGCGCACGAGGAGTGAGTCTACAATCTCCCTGCAGCACCGGGGCGCACGTGAGCAACTCCGCGCCGTCGGCCCACCTGCCTATTGATGGATGGAGAGACCATGGATCAGCGCCTCGACCAATCGGCCGTCACGACGATTCGCACCCTTGCCATCGATACGGTGCAGGCGGCCAACAGTGGACACCCAGGCGCACCGATGGGCTGCGCACCGATGGCACACACCATCTGGTCGCGACACCTGCGCCATGCGCCAGCAACGCCGAGCTGGTTCAACCGCGACCGCTTCGTCCTTTCTAATGGACACGCAAGCGCACTCCTCTACTCGCTGATTCATCTCGCCGGCTACGGCCTGACCCTCGACGACCTCAAGGCGTTCCGCCAGTGGGGCTCACTCACGCCAGGGCACCCAGAGTTCGGACTGACCGCTGGCGTTGAAGCAACCACCGGCCCACTCGGCCAGGGCTTCGCGAATGGTGTCGGCATGGCGATTGCGGAGCGCCGACTCGCTGAAGAGTTCAACCGCCCAGGGCACACCGTCATTGATCACCGCGTCTTCGCCATCGTCTCCGACGGCGACCTGCAGGAGGGGATTGCCTCCGAGGCGGCATCGCTCGCCGGACACCTGAAGCTCAGCAAGTTGATCTACCTCTGGGACGACAACCTGATCCAGCTCGACGGGCCAACCTCCACCGCCTGGTCAGAGGATGTGCTGAAGCGCTTTGACGCCTACGGCTGGCACACCGCGCGCGTCGAAGATGGCAGCGACATCGAGGCAATCGACCGCGCCATTGATTGGGCGATCGCCGATGAGCGACCGAGCCTCATCGCGGTGCGCACAGTTATTGGATTCGGTTCGCC
>Ga0214923_10005429_pt1 | contig 14820 bp, 14 predicted proteins | sample LL1510_MetaG_FD_177993 | JGI IMG/M metagenome (GOLD analysis project Ga0214923, IMG submission 177993) | Freshwater microbial communities from Lake Lanier, Atlanta, Georgia, United States - LL-1510 | ecosystem: Environmental > Aquatic > Freshwater > Lake | place: USA: Georgia | collected... | reverse complement strand
GCCAGTGGCTGGACTGAATATTGCAATCGTCAGCGTGAAATGAACAAAGAACTTGGTATCAGTTTCTTCAGTGAAAACGGTGACAAAGAGTTAGCCAAACTGCGGGACAAGGCACTTAAACTCAGCCACAAAATCGAACAACAATACCAACGAGAAGATGAGCAGATGATGATCCGTCTTATCAAAGTAAGACACAAACTTTGGACATAGACGTGTCAACTAAAAGACACACAGAGGCGTTAATATTAATACACAGATAAAACTGTGATTTTTAAAAGGAAAATAAAATGAAATCAGTAATCGCATTAATCGTAGCAGCATTCGCAACTACAGCAGCATTCGCAGCAGATGCCAAGAAAGAGGAAAAGAAAGATGCTCCTAAGGCAGAAGCCAAGAAAGACGACAAGGCAAAAAAGTAATATTAATTCGTCGAAGTGATATAAGATTTCTACTGCTTAAAAGCAATTTAAAAGAAACAGATTATCTTACTTTTGACGATACTCTGGCACGAAATAAAAATCGGATCAGAATTGAAACTAAAGACTTTGATCAGCTTCCTAAGCGTTTAAGATGGAAATTATTCTTAATCAGACAATTAGCATTATTCAAAGCAGAAAGAATCCCAGCTTAAAACTGGGATTTTTTGTAAATAAAAAACAAGGAGCAAACCATGAAATTAATATTAGCAGTAATTATGAGTCTTGGATTAAGCGTAGCCTATGCTAACGATCCAAAAGGCGAAACCAAAGATGTCAAAGTTGGAAATAAAACCCAAGAAGTTCGTGTGCCAAAAAGTGCCCATATTGACTGTAAAGTAGAGTCTAACAAAGACAAACCTGAGTGCAAAAAGCAACCAACAGAAATGCCCAAAATTGACAAACCAGTAGTTAAAGAAGAACCCAAAAAAGAACCAGCTAAAAAGTAATAACTACTAGGTAAACCCCGTGGCTAGCTGCGGGATTTTTTTTGACTAATAATGTATTAAATAAATAAATTTCAACCGAGTTAAAAATGGATAAAATAGACCACCTTCGTGAATCAATATTAGCTAGCCAAACATTTTGTTTTTATCCATTTACACAACTAAGTTCTAATCCTTCTGGTCATCTAAAACCTTGTTGCAATTATGTAGATCCATTAAAAAATAAAGAAGGAAAAATATTAAGTATTATGAATGGCGATGGTTTTATTGATGCATGGAATAGTGAAGAAATGGTCAATATACGACAACAATTATACAAAGGTAGAATTCCGAATTCTTGTATGCGTTGTATAAGAGATAATAATGTAAGTATGAGAACCAGATCAATACACGAATACAAAAATAATAGAAAAGTTCTTGAGCTAGTTAATGACTCTATAGATAATAATTATTTCATAGAAAGTCTTCCTAGCTATTTAGAGCTTAAACCAAGCAATTTGTGTAATCTAAAATGTGTCATGTGTAATAGCTATGATAGTAGTCAAATCTCTAAGGAATTAAACGAATTATCTCAAAAATTTGGAGGTATTAAAATACAAGACGGGCGATTCATAGAGATATCTAGTACACCAGGTATAACAGAAAATAATCATACATGGTATAGTTTTGAATCTCCTGACTGGTCAGATAACCAAAAAGTATGGAATGATTTTGAAAAAATAGCTCCTAGTTTAGAAACTTTAAGTTTTGCAGGAGGAGAACCTACTATAATCCCGTTTGTTTTAAAAACATTACATTATCTTGTAGAAAATAATTTTTCAAAAAATATTACTATATTTTTATCAAGTAATTTTACTAATCTTAATAAAAACTTTTTAAATCTCATGCCTAAGTTTAAAAAGTTTGAATTGATAGCTAGTATCGATGGCTTTGAAAAAATAAATGATTATGCTAGATACCCTAGTAAATGGGTCCAAGTTTCTAAAAACTATATCGAAGCAAAAAAATATATGAGCTATGGAAACATCAAAATACTTAATAATATAACAGTAAGTGCATTGAATGTTGTTAATTTAGACTCTTTGTTATATTTTTTAGAAGATCATGCTAAAGAATATCCATATTTTGCAGAATATCCGTATAATATTAATTTAATCATGTTCCCTAAAGAACAACAGATTTCGATGTTACCAAACAGTATGAAAGAAATAGCATCAACAAGACTTATAAGATATTTAGAAAAAAGTAGAATTTTAAAAGATTTTCCAAGTATGGTAGAAAATATTAATTTATTATTAAACGAACTAAAAAAACCAGATTCACCGAATCTTTTTCAACAATTTAAAAATCGGATAAAAATACTAGACGAGCATAGAGGAATAACAATTGGCGACTACATACCAGAACTCAAAGATTTATTTAAATAAAAGTTTATGCTCTTATCCATGGGTAGCAGCAGCAATAAGACCAAATGGTGCAACTATACCGTGTTGCAGATACCCCAATCTTGAAGACGAAGATGTTTTTATAGGAAATGATGATCCTAGAAACAGTAAGCATTGGAAGCAACTACGACAAGATATACTAGACAAAAAATTAATCGAAGGATGTAAAAGTTGTTATCAAGATGAAAAAAATAATTTATATAGTATGAGATTAGAAAGTTTATCAAAATTTATTCCAATAAACAACGAAATTGTGCCTCTTGAAAAATTAGAAGTTGCCCTTAGTAATTTATGTAATTTAGCATGTGCTCATTGTAGCAGTTATTTTTCTAGTAAATGGTATACAGAAGATGTCAAAGCAGGTAGATCTAATAAGAAAGGTGCAATACAAAATGAATTTAATATCGACCACTGGAATCTGTCTCAATTAACAGACTTAAAAATAATAGGTGGTGAACCTTTTATGGAACAAAAAAGATTCACCAATTTATTGAAAAATCTAGATCTATCAAAAATAAGTTTACAAATTTGTACAAATGGAACCATTCTTCCAAACAATGAACTTAAGGCTTTAATAGAGTCTTGTAAAAATGTTTATCTGTGTGTGAGTCTAGATGGATTATATTCCACTAATGATTGGTATAGATGGCCTAGTAAATTTTCTGATGTAATTAGTAATATGAAAATATATGAATCATGGTGGAGTAATTATAAAAATATTTCCCCCATAATTCACTGTGTTATTAATGCAATAAATATTTTCGAATTAGATAAATTCATAAATTATATGAGAAACAACTTTGGTGAATGGAGAATTGAATGGGATTGGATTAGATGGCCACATTGGCAAGAATTATCTGTATTTCCAAGTAATATTAAAAAAAATTTAATAGATAAATTGACAATCTTTAATGCTGAATATAATGACAAAGATATAAGACCAAACCCTTATCGAATTTCAATTGAACGAATGTTAGAACCATCTCAGTCAGACTGGAATACGCATATAAATGAAATCAAAAGAATTTCCAAAGAAAGAGATTTAAATCATTTAACAATGATTCCTTATTATAATAGTTATTTACAATCTAATGAAAATAACACGGTCCGAGGTTAAAATGAGTAATAAATTATGCAGTTTTCCATGGGTACATATGGCAGCTAATCAATCTGGAGATCTAATATTATGCTGCAATACTTATAAGAACTCACCTATCAAAAAAAATAACAATTCTAATTGGAAATTACAAGATGTCGATGACCCATTAGAATATTTTAATTCAGACTATTATAAAAAAATCAGACTTCAGATGATAAACGATATTGAACCCGAAGTTTGTAAAAAATGCTTTGATATCGAAAGGAGCGGAGGTAGAAGTATAAGACAAAATAGTTTAGACGAAAATAACATTAATTTACTTTTATCAAAAACAAATTTACTAACTGGGGAACTTAACGAACTTACTCTTAACTATGTACATTTTATGTGGGGTAATAAATGTAATCTAAAATGTAAAATGTGCGATCCTTCTTCTAGTGATCAATTAATAGAAGAATTTCATAATATGAAAATGACTCACGATCCTAAAAAGTTTTTAGAATATTCATCAGATTGGAATTATAAAAAAAATAAAAATATACTAGAAAAGATTGCTCCCTATATAGAAATTTTTAATGTAACTGGAGGAGAGCCTTCAGTTAATAATGATTTTTTAGAATATTGTTATTATTTAGACGACAACGAGTTTAGCAAAAATATTTCATTTGCATTTCATACAAACCTAAATGTACTTCCGACTAAATTTGTTAGTATTTGGAATAAATTTAAAAATGTCACTGTCAAAATAAGTATTGATGCAATAGGTAAAGATTATGAATATATAAGGTATCCTGGTAAATGGAAAATTTTAGAAAAAAATCTACTTCAATTACAAGAAATAGTTAAAAATGTAGATAGTATTGGCGTAGAATTCCATACTGTTTTTTCAAGTTTTAATGCTCATGCTATTCCTGATTTATTAAGATATTTACTTAAAATAGATTCCAAGTATTTCCTGAATTTTCCTAATACTTTAAGAGTAACTAATCCTACTTATGCAGATCCTAGATGTATTCCTGTTAAAATAAAAGAACAAATAGCAGAAGAGCTATATAAAATTATAAATCAAATAAACATAGACATAGATGATAGGACTAATAATCACATAAAAAATTTAAAATCCAATATTCAATATATGCTAAGTTCCGATTTAGATCAAGAATCTTTTTATGAATTCAATAAAAAACAAGATCAATTTAGAACTATTAAAACTGAAGAAATAATTAGTTGGACTAATAAATAATTTTTTCGTATGAAAACAATATGATAAATTTAAATCTTTATCCAAATAATTCTGTATTTTCTGATTGTAAGCTAGTTTTACCTTATGACTATAATACTATTTTAAGTGAATTACAAAACGAAACTAATTGGGTAGAATATACATCAACACCTTTAAGAACTAGACTTTTTCATCCAACAAGTAAAGTTTTACAAGAAATAATGTCCTTTTTTGAAAGCAATGAAGTACATGAACAAATATGTAACCATGCATATGATACTTTTCACGAAATACAATCTAGATGGGGGCTCACTTTAGAAAAATTGATCGAGATTAGCTGTTTACATAGCGAATTTAATAAAGACCTTCCTGGGTGGTATCAAGCTATACACATGGATATTAAACATTATATTTGTACAGGATTCATTTATTTTACAGAAAAAGATGATGAAAAGTTGTCAAGTTATTTTTATTCTAACCAAAATGGTGATGGTCCTGTAAGAGCCAAAACAGAATTCTGTACAGGATGGCTTCATATCAACGATATTAATAGTTGGCATGGCGGAGTTAATTCTTCAGAAGATAATAGGTATACGATACTTTTTGCGTTATGTATTAAAAGTTTAAGAAGGAGTGTGTTGTGATTCCTTTAAAAATTTTTACAGTTGATAACTTTTTGTACGGCTATACATACTCGCATCATCCAGCTCATTCTCATAATTTTTTTTGTGTAAAATGCCAACAAAATAATTTTACTATACCTGAATCAGGATTAATATCTTATAAACAAAGCCCATCTGTAGATGTTCCTGGAGAATTTTTATGTAATAAGTGTGGTTGGTCATCTCGTCATAGGTTCTATCTACAATTTATAGAAGATGAAATTAGAAAAACTAATTTTAAAATTATTTATCTACCGAATGATGACGAAATTAACACTTTATTTAAAAGACTACAATTAAATAATCTTTTACCCAAAATTTACACCAGTTTCTACGATGACAAATATGCCAACCACAACAAAGATCAAGTTTTGAATTATATAAATATATCTAAAGAAGATTTAACAACTATTACTTATGAAGACAATTTTTTTGACTTTGTAATTTCAAATCACACTTTAGAACATATAGAAAATTATCAATTAGCTTTAAAAGAATTATTTAGAATTACAAAAATAAATGGACATCTAATCATCCATCTTCCGATTAAATGGAATTTTGAAAAAAATTTGCGCATAGCAACTTTAATTGATGATAAAATACATTGGTTTTCTAAACCTTGTTATCACGGTGAAAAAGAGCAGTTTCCTGTGTTTTGGGAGTTTGGATTTGAATTTGTTAGAGATTTACACAGACTTTTACCAAGAGCTAAAATTACGATAGAAAATTATGTAGATGATTCTATTGGTCTTTACAATCAAGGTGTATATATTATCAGAATCATAAAAAGTAATTTAGAAACATAAACGCTAGGATCATTATATAATAATATGGCAACTGGATCAGGTTTAAATGGAGAATGGACTGAAAATGATGAAGTATATCATCAACGTGTTCTTTCTACAGATCATAATGAACGTAAAATTATTGTATCTGAAGATAATTGTCCCAAATGGTTATTAAAAGGTACACTACAGCAGGATACTTTTTTAGAAGTATTGCTTTCTGCTGCCACAAATCCTAATACCGAAAAAGAATGGATAAAACTTGCCACAGATAGATTCCCACAACTTATACCCTTAATTGAAAATAATGATAAAGCAGAAAAATTAAAAATTCAATTATCGGCCAGTGACCGCGACCAATTCATAAAAAATCATATAGTTTCACTAGCAAAAGATAAAAAAGATAACAGCATTATTTTTAAAAATCCTATTAGAGAATGGGAAGAAACAAGCAAGTTTAAAATAGGTATGGTTATAGCACCTAGCTGGGGTAATTTTTTTCCGCCATATGGAACAGCTAAATTGACAGGATTATTAAGAGAACATGGTTATGCTGTAAGAGTATATGATATTAATATTGAATCTTTTCATTATTTGCATCAAAAAACAGGGATAAATTATTGGGAAACTAATCGTTATTTTATGTGGGAAGGTGAAAATACATTTAATGATGTTTTATTACCTGATCTTGAATTTTTATTTGATGACTATATTACTGACATATTAACATCAAATGTAAAAATTGTAGGATTTAGTTTATACAATACCAATCAATTATCCACACTTTATATAGCGAAAAAATTAAGACAACTTAACCCTGAGTTGTGTATCTTAGCAGGAGGACCGGGAGCTACAATGACAGGTGACTGGTGGTTTAATAAAGTTGGTAATATATTTAATTACATTTTTGTAGGTGAAGCAGAAGAACAATTAATGTATTTACTAGAAAACTTACCTAATAACTTACCATATAATAAAATCTTAGGAACAGTTGATAGTAGATTAAAGTTAGAACAGTATCCTTTTCCAGATTATTCTGATTACAATTTAAGTTTATATCAAATTAAAGGTGTGAGCTTAGAAACCTCTAGAGGATGTACAGCCAAATGTTCTTTTTGCGCTGAAACACATTTTTGGAAATATAGAAATAAAGATGCCGAACGAATTGTTGATGAACTTGAACACCAAATTAATAAGTATGGCACAACAAGATTTTGGTTTGTAGACAGTCTTATTAATGGAAATTTAAAAAACTTTGAAGCCTGGATGGACTTGGCAATTGAGAAAAAATTAAAGCTACAATGGAATTGTTACAGTAGATGTGATGGAAGAATGAACGCTGATTTCTTTAAAAAAATTAAAAGCAGCGGATGTACAATGCTAAGTTTTGGTATAGAGTCGGGAAGTCAAAAAGTCTTAGACGATATGCATAAAAAGGTAAAAGTATGGGAAATATTACAAAATATGCGAGACTGTTATAATGCAGGCATAACTATACATAGTAGTTGGTTACAAGCTTTTCCCACAGAAACTCCATTGGATCATATGCATACAAGACAATTATTATATAGCTGCCGAAAATATATTCATGGCATAAGTTTAGGAATGGGAGCAGGTATAACACCTAATAGTGATATGGATACAAATTGGCAAGCATATAAAATGCAATGGAAGAAAACTAACGAAAATGGGTTAATTCATAAAGGACATCCTGAAGATAAGTTTTTAGGTGACTGGTATACAGAAGGATATAAAAATACAGTAATACATCGTTTATTACGAGTAAAATTAATGAATATATGGTGTCATGCTATGAAAAAGCATTGTCCAGAAACAATTACTGACTTTGGATTGTTTTATCCAGATATGAACAAGTTCTATTCTTTAAATTTTGTCAAAAGAGTTGATGTTGACATTCTTGAACAAAACTTATATATTGATACTAATCAAGGTGTTACAAATGATTTGGCTGGTTGGATATGCCAAGATTACTTAAGTTTTATTTACAGTTTGCATGAAGTGTATGGAGAATTAAGTTGGACATTTCATTGTGATCCTAAATTAGATAAGAAAAATTTTGGAGCATTCTTAGCTAGGAATTACTGGTGTGATGTTACTGCTACTGTAACATCTAACGGAGATTATAATTTAGAAATATATCATAAGCTAGAACATAAAAATCCGGCTGGAGAAAAATTAGGTGTAACATTAGAATTGAGTGGAGAAGTAGACTATGAAGCTGAAAGACAAAGACAAGACATGAGTTTCCAACAGTCTGTAGTATTAGTTGGAAATTTTAAAAACTGGATATCAGATAAGATTCAAGTCGAAGAAAGTGTTCATCCTCAGTACAGAAGAAATACATGGACTTTTAAAAATTAAATTAGGACGAAATGGAAAATTTATTAAATTATTTTAAATTTATTTGATCATAATACAAAAAATATGTCTTTTGATGAAATTTATGAATCTCAATTTCATGACTTAAATAAAGTAAGAGAGATTGAAAACATAGCAACCGAATTCAATTTTGTTATACTTGAGTCAGGCTACACCGTTATAGCTAATGAAAATTTTTTTAACTGATGAAATAAGACAAGAATTAAGTCAATATGATAAAAATGAATTATTGTGCCAAAATCATGTTTTAATATTACAAAAGGTTTAATTAAAAATGGAAAAACAAATTCCTACCAAAACTGTAGACAAATTTTTATCAAGTGAAGAAATAAAGTTAATTGAAAATATTATGTCTACGACTGAAGTAGACCTAAATGAATCTGGTAAAGAACACGGACAACATCATGCGAATTATTATTATATAAAACTATACGAACATCAACCACACCAAGCGATTTCTGATATTCTACTACCTAAGCTAAAATCATCTTTGCATTCCGAGATATATATTGATGATTGTCACATAATGGAATCATTTATACCATATACTCCTCACTCGGATACACTAACTCCTGTTCCTGGTCCAGGATATAGACATGCGTGGACAATTATTATTCCATTAGCTGATTACCATAGCAATACTTTTATCTTTGAAGAAGAATGTGATTGGACTAAAAGTGTAACGGAATGGGTTAAAAAAAATAAAGTAAAACCAAAAAATGCAATAAGCGATTATATGTACGAAACTTATTTCACACATTGTCTCAAAGAAGAATTCAAATATTTGACTATTCATGATATTTTTCCATGGAGAAAAGGATGGATGAATGCTACTAGCAGAGTTAGATTTCATACTAGTGATAATTATCTATCTCGAGGATTATCCAATAAACGTGCTATAGTGATGTGGACTAGTCTACCTATATAGATTACAAATAGTCAGCAAAAATTTAGAACTACTTAACCCCCGCACTAAATAGTGTGAATTAGAAATTTATTATGGTTATTAAAATACACTCTATTGAAGAATTTAGAAAAACTACCTGTGCAGTTCCTTGGATGCATTTAGCGTTTGAACCGAGTGGCAAAGTTGTTCCTTGTTGTTTAACTTCTGCTCATAACTATTTTGTTGGAGATCTAGGAGTTCAATCAATTGATGAAATATGGAATGGAAAAAAACTAAAATATCTAAGATGGGAAATGCTGCACGGTATAGAACCAAAGATTTGTAATAAATGCTTTGATAGAGAGAAAGTTGCTGGAGATAGTGCGAGACTGTATCATAACGCAGATTTTCCAGAAGTTCTTAAAAAAATTCCTTTTATTACAGAACCAGACGGAACTTGTAAAGAACTTAAACTAAAATATTGGGATTTTAGATTTAGTAATCTATGTAACTTTAAGTGTAGAAGTTGCGGCCCTAGATTCAGTTCAGCATGGATACCAGACGCTAAAAAATTAAATTGGATTAAAGAAGATGAAGAAAAAGTATTAAGTATAGAAGGAATCAACAATAATACAAACTATGACTTTTTACAAGATCAGGTAGACTACGTTGAAAAAATATATTTTGCCGGTGGAGAACCGTTACTAATGAAAGAACATTGGGATATATTAGATCTACTAAAAAATAACAAAAAATTTAATGTAAAGTTAAGTTATAATACTAATGCTTCTACTCTCACTTATAATAAAAAAAATGTTTTAGATTATTGGAGTTTATGGAATTACAATAAAGTAGAAGTTTGGCCTAGTATTGATGAGATAAAAGACAGAGCAGAACTGATAAGATCAGGTACGATATGGAATAAAGTAGAAGAAAACTTAATCTCTATGTCAAAATTAGAAAATATAATTATACGACCAGGAATTACAGTTGGAGCTTTTAATGTTTTTAGATTGCCAGAAATTATTGAATATTTAATTGAAATAGGTGTAATTAAAAAAAATCCTAAATTACATCTAAATTATGATAATTTCTTTATAAACCTCCTAGAGCACCCAGCACATTATCATGTACATATATTACCTGATGATTTTAAACAAGAAATATCTAACAAAATTAACAACTATATAGAAAAACACAAATCTAAATATGGTGCATCGCAATTTATAACTCATAGGTTCACACATATCTTACATGAATTGACAAAACCCTTTTCTCCATCTGATGCCAAAAAATTTATAGAAATTTCCAGGCAAGTAGATAACCTTAGAAATGAAAATATATTTGAAACTATCCCAGAATTACACTGTATCAAAACAGAACTTTTTAATAAAAAATGATAATGTATGGAATCTCTATAGGTAACAACACTCCGTCCTTAGATAATTACAAAAATTGGATTTTACTTAAAGAAAAAAAAGACCTTAGCAAGTATCTTCTTTATTTAAAATTTAGTGCGTGGTCAATACATAACGGAAAAATATATGATTTTTTAAATATAGGTGATCACTTTCGAGATATAAAAAATAACAAGTGTAAACTAGTAATAGAAGATGCATGGGAAGGACCAATCGGTGAACCGCAATGGAAAGTTCTAGATTTTTTCATGAAGGAAAAAAAGTATCCTATGGACAGTGTTTGCCTAATAAGTGGTAATCATCAAATACCTTCCAAAAAATATATGTTTACATATCATCCTGTTTCGTTTTTTCATTCTAACTGGGCTCAATATCATTCTATCTCGATGTTTAATCCTATTAATGATAAAAATTTATTCCTATGTTATAATAGAATACCCAGGTTGCATAGGCAAATTCTTATCTGTGAACTTATGAAAGAAGATTTATTTAATAAAGGTATTGTAAGTTTTAGAAAAATCACAGCTGAAAATAATTTGATTAAAGAATCACATAGGCATGATTTACTAGATCAAAGCTTATTTTTAGAAACAATTACCCCACTGTATTTAGATACAAATCTTGAACAAGAAAATCCAGTGCTTAAATTGAATGAGGATCATCATAGTTCTACTTTTTTATCACTCGTTACAGAAACACTTACAGAATATGAAGTAAATAAATTTTCTCCTATTTTTTTTAGCGAAAAAACATGGAAACCAATTAGCATAGGTCAACCATTTATAATTTTAGCTAGTAAAGGTCATTTAGAATATCTAAAAAATTTAGGATATAAAACTTTTAATAACTGGTGGTCAGAAGAATATGATGCATTAGATAATGTAGATCTGAAGATATCGCTGATAGTAAAAGAAATTAAAAAACTTTCTCAATTGAGTACTAGACAATTAAGTGAGATGAGATTAGAGATGAGAGAAATTTTAATTCATAATCAAAATGTTTACAATGAATATAGAAATAGAATGAACAATAAAAATGAAGAATCATTATATAAAATTATTAAATCAATTTGGGAAAGTTTTTAAATGAAAATAAGCATGATTGGATGTGGGAAATTAGGAGGACCCTGTGCAGAGGTAATGTCGACCACATATGACATAATAGGATATGATGTTGATCAAAATCTAAATTTATCTATTCCTCTTGTTTCCTCTTTAAAAGATGCAGTTGAAGATAGAGATATTATTTTTATAGCTGTTCCTACTCCTCATGATGAAGAATACGGAGGACACACTCCTATTGCTAATCTTCCTCCCAAAGATTTCGATTATACCATTGTTCAAGAGACCTTAAAAGAAATTGACAAATATACAAACAGTCAACAATTAATAATTTTAATTTCAACTGTTCTTCCTGGAACAACCAGGAAGCTCTTTCAACCTTTAATCAAAAAAGCTCGTTTTATTTACAACCCATATCTTATAGCAATGGGTAGTGTAAAATGGGATATGGTAAACCCAGAATGTATAATAATAGGAACTGAAAACGGTTCTATCACAGAAGATGCACAAATACTTATTGATTTTTATGAACCTTTAATGAAAAATAATCCTGTTATAAATGTAGGAACTTGGGACGAAGCAGAAGCTATAAAGATATTTTATAATACATTTATAAGTACTAAGATCGGTTTAGTCAATATGATTCAGGATGTTGCAGAAAAGAACGGGAATATAAATGTTGACATAGTCACTGATGCACTAAAGCAAGCTACTAATCGAATTACTGGGCCAAGATATCTTACCGCAGGAATGGGTGATGCAGGTGCATGTCATCCTAGAGATAATATTGCTTTAAGATATCTAGCGGATCAGTTAGGTTTAGGTTACGACTTATTTCATGCGATTATGCATAGTAGAGATATGCAAGCAAAGAATATGGCAAAAAAACTAATTTTTTTGTCAAAAGAATATGAACTTCCTATTGTAATTCACGGAAGAGCTTATAAACCATATGTACCTTATACTATAGGAAGTTACTCAGAACTAGTAGGTTCTTTTATAGAACAAGAAAATATAAATGTTTACTACGCAGATCCGTTAACTAATGATATTTGGAATGGAGGACCAGCGATTATATTAATGGCCCACAATCCAAAAATAACATATCAAGGTACTGGAGTAGAAATACAGGAAGATGAATTCTATTTTAACATTCCTAAACAAAGTGTGATTTTGGATCCTTGGAGAACAATTCGATCATTAAATGATTGTAAAATCATACATTACGGTAATCCGAAATTTCAAAATTAACTTGACAAAGACTACTTTTTCACGTATAATTTGACTATAATAAACCTACAGGAACACAAATTATGGCCAAGGCTAAAGTCAAGAAACTCAATGTAACTGCGCCCAAAAAAGATAATACTCCGAATTGGGATGGTGCAGACACTATGACTATTGATGAGTTTTTGGTTAAATTTCGTAGTGCCATGAGCCACTACAATATGAATTTTTCAGGAAAAGACCTTAAACCTAATGTAATAAAATGGATGAGCCAAAATGGCTATACCAAAAAGCAAGTCGAAGCGTTCAAGAGCACAAAAGATTGGCGTTGCACTGTTACCACTGGTGCTATTGCCAGTTGTCTTAGCCGCGGTATGCCATCTATTAGGAAAGACTTTAACAATGGTCGTTCGTCAGAAGCTTGGCTCAGAACCGAAATTGAAAAGATTCTAAACGAAGGTGCCAACGACGCACCTAAAGAAACCGACGATTGTAAAGTTTGTGGTCCTGTAGTTAGTATCCAAGATCGTGTTCGCGATGCCGGTCTTTCAATGACCTCAGAGATTGAAGAGGCCATCGAACAGTGGCAAACGGATCCAGAAAGCTTTGATCCTAAGAGTGTAAAACTTGCCAGTATCCTGCGTGGTCGTGAAGCCAAGGCTGCTCATGCTCGTGTTATTAAAGACTTCTATGGTCGTCAACTTGTAGAATTACAAGAGCTTGCTGGAGGTAACCCTGATCCCCAATTACGTGAAGCATATAGTCATCGTCCCCGTAAACATGTTCGCAAATTGATTGACTTCTTAACTGAAGTTGATAATGTCTGCACTATGTTACAACAAGAGGCCAAGGCTACTAAGAAGCCTCGCAAACCCAAGGCCATTAATAAAGAAAAGGTTGTTGCCAATCTCAAGTACAAGAAAACAGACGAGCCTCTCAAACTTGTCAGTATTAATCCTGCTGACATTATTGGCACAAAGGAACTATGGGTCTATAACACTAAGACTCGTAAATTAGGTAAGTATGTGGCCTCAGAGTATCAAGAGCTTGGAGTTAAAGGAACTACAATCACAGGATTTAACGAGAATCTAAGCGTATGTAAGACTCTACGCAAACCTGCTGAACAGCTGAAGAGTTTTGCGAGTGCAGGCAAAGTCGCTTTACGCAAGTTTCTAGATGACATCAACTCGGTCGATACTAAAATGAATGGTCGACTTAATGAGGAAATAATATTATTAAAAACTATATTTTAGTTATTGAATTTAGTTATTGTAACAGACCCATTGGAAGCATCAGTTATATTGATGCCATCTTGTCCTGATGTTAAAGCTTGTTCTGATCCTGTAGCGTAGGATCCTCCCCCGGCACCACCACCCCAATATACCCCTGTCCAACCCTTACCTGCTCCGCCGCCAGTGTAGCCACCTCCCCCGCCTCCGGCATTTCCATTTCCGTCTGAGCCGCCGCCACCTCCCCAGCCTCCGTATAAATTGAATCCGTCATTCGAATTCTGACCGCCCCTAAATCTATTTGTTCCGCCGCCGCCCGAGCTACCTCCTGCTAAAGTTCCGCCTCCATAACCATTATAAAAACCACCTGATTGATTATTTTGTCCATCACCTTTCCACCCAGCTCCGCCGCCCGACCCGCCGTAACTACTTGTCTGTGTTCCTCTTCCACCAAAACCTATTCC
>Ga0214923_10005428_pt1 | contig 14822 bp, 23 predicted proteins | sample LL1510_MetaG_FD_177993 | JGI IMG/M metagenome (GOLD analysis project Ga0214923, IMG submission 177993) | Freshwater microbial communities from Lake Lanier, Atlanta, Georgia, United States - LL-1510 | ecosystem: Environmental > Aquatic > Freshwater > Lake | place: USA: Georgia | collected... | reverse complement strand
AGGCGGAGATGACCGACCACTGCTCCTCCATGGTGCCACTGTCGAACTCAATCAGGGCATGGCGGAAGTTGGTGATGTCGTCCGACTTTCTGGATTGTCCGCATGGATTGATGCAGACGTACGCACCAACGTACGCATCTGGCAACTCTACCCCGGAATGGAACTGCTTGAGCCATTCCTCGCGGGTCTTGATGGTTCCCTTGCCTGACGGCCTTTCGCTGTCGTCCTGGTGGATTGCGCCAACGATGCAGACCCGGTCGCCCTCGTTGAAGGCGGCAAGCAGGAACCGCCTGACATCATCGGCGTGGTGGCTTGGCTGTGGGCAAGGTTCAAGGCGGATTGGTTCCTTTGGCTTGAACGGATTGATGGATGTGCCAAGCGGTTGCCTTGCCGTGCGCCGATAGGCCGACTTGACCGCTGCCTCGATCTCCCTGTCCTTGAGGCCGGAGGATGCCGCTGAAGGGTAAAGCCGGTCAATGGCCGAAGCCTCATCCATGCCAGCGTCCCGCAACTGCTGTGCGGCCAGAAACAACTCCTCGTTGCGCTGGCCTTCAGTTGCTCCGTTGCTGATGAAGTTCTCGGTTCTTTGGGGTAGTCTCACGCTTTCCTTTCCATGATTGCCTTCGTGCATTTGATCGCCTGATCCACGCATGACTTGGCATCATCCATGACCTCTTTTGCTGCGAATCTCAAAACAGTCCAGCCATTTTCAGTGCAATCCCTGTCCCTAGCCCGATCCCTTGTGAATGATTCCCTGCTGTTATGGTATGCGTAGCCGTCGATCTCAATGGCCAACTTGATTTCTGGATTTGCGAAATCAAACCTATACGACCTGCCATTGCACTCCACGCAATGCTGGATTATTAGGTAATCTAATGCTTCATCGTTCCATGCCTTATGGAACATCCGCTCGACTTCGCTTTCGTATGAGTGGGCAAAGGCGCAGGCCACAAGCTCAAGCGCATCGGTTCTGCTTATTCTGTTTGATGTGAGTGGGCCACCCTTGGCCTTGAAGATTCTTATGGCTCCATCTTGTCCGACGTTCCACACGCGACAGTACATGGCAATGGCCGCGCAGGATGCATAAAATTCGCTGGCGGGCGCGTCATCGCTAACCCCGCAAAGCCTTTTGATAATAGTACGGAAGTCTTGATCGAAACTCATTTATTAACCTCGGATCATGCCTGCCTAAAGCACCCGCGCAAGTAGCTTCCGCATGATATAAGTCCTGCTTATTTGAAAAATAATGCCCCTTTGTTTCAAATGGCTGAGTTTATCGGCCAGCCGCATGATCTCCATGCGTACCATTCGGGGCATCGGGTTCATATAAAATTCATGCCGGTGATACAAGCGGGGAACACACACTAGGAGGACACCCGGTCGCAGGATCTCTCTGCGCTCCACTCCGGCATTAAATCATCCCTCCAACTCCATCGCCTTCTTCGCCGCCTCGACAATATCCTGGGCGGTAATGTTGCGAAGGGCATTGCACCACATTTGAGTTTTAGGAAGCTTGTTGGTCGCGTCCTTACACTTCTGCTGCGGCAAGCCCGCATGCGGGCGGCACGGAGCGTGTGGGCAGGTGTCCGGCTTGAAGACCGATATATTCTTCGGGTAGTACGTCATGCGATCGTCTGGGTGATAGCTACCCCACAAGGATACGCATGGCGTGTCGAAGGCGGCAGCCACATGGTTCACACTGCTGTCGGGTGCCACGACAAAATCCGCCCCAGCCACCACAGGGAACAACGAGCGGAACTGCTTTGTCACGTTGAACAGGTCGATCACCCTGGGATGGTCCACCTTAAAGTTGTTGGAGTTGTCCAGCCCGATGATGACAGCCTTGTGGTTCGGGAACGCTTCAAGCAACGCCAGCACCGCATCCTGTCCCATCTTGGGCGGGTAGGTGCGGGTCGGCCCCGAACTGGATACATGGTAGGCAAAGTAGTCGCCTTTAATTGGCCACTTACCCATCTCCATGAGTTCCTTGTGGTCGGGTTCGATCAGGTATAGATGCGGACGCTTGTACTTTGGGTCAACATCACCGGCGTTCATCCAAGTATAGATGCGGTCATAACAGTTGCCCGGGCCTGTCCCTAACTTGGTGTTGCCTACCTGACCGCTGAACAAATCATCTGTGGCCAAGTGCGAATCGTAGCTTCTCCAAGCCTCCAGAGTAGGCGGCAACGGGAATAGCTTTGCTCCTAGCCCAGCGTAGAGCGGCAGGTTCCTGGCTGGTGCGTATACATCCACGCAGCCGCCCGATTCGTTGACAAGGTAATGTACGAATGCGGTAGTGATGATTGCGTCACCAATCGCCCCAGCGCGGTAAACAGCGGTGGCTCCTCCGGTTGCTCTGCCTGGGTAATATGGCTTAATCTCGTGCGGGCAAGGTATTGAATCGTCCCAGGTCGGTCCGGTCAATTCATCCGGCAACACATAGGTGTTGCGCGGGAACAGCATCGAGTCATCGACCTTGTGGATTTGGCTTGTTTGATTGGTCCAGAGTTTCATTTAGTTTTTTCCTCCCATATAAAAAAGATTACCAATGGTATTAGGCCAATCGCTATTACGGCAACAGCCACAAGAAGTCTTCCTATGGCAAGTCCTGCTCCAACTATAATCCATTCAGATAGTGCGCTCATTTCTTTGCCTTTCTCAGCGACCGCTTGGTTTCGACAAACATGGGAGTCTTTTCACCCACATAAGCCCCGGCCACGTTGTAGTCGAAGTATTCATATGCCTCATCTTCCTTCATCCCCGACTCGCGCAGGATCGTGATGACCATGCTTTTGTCGTAGACTGCAATGGACGAACCACTGAATACCCGACCGATGCCAAGGAAAGCGCGGTCAAATCCATCGGCAAGCAAAATCTCATCGTCGGGATAATTTTCCTCGATCCACTGGCGCACGTTCATTTTCGCCCCGTAACAAAGCCCTTGTCGCGGGCATATTCAACTGTTGATCGGCAGCACTTCCAAGCCCGTGCGATCTGGTGGGTGGTGTAGCCTGAGTTGTATTGGATCTTCCACAAAGCCCAACGCCGTGACACCATCTTCGGCTCCTTGTTGCCGCCGCTCCTTCGCTTTGATCCTCGCTTAATTTTTGGACTTCTGATTGCCAGCAAGGGTGGCACCACGATCTCGCGCTCGTCCCTGATGCCAACCGCAATCTTTTCGGCAATGTCCTTGTTCTTCTTTGTTCTCTCGATTCTCCCAAGCGTGATCTCATGGCGCATCGCCTGGATGCTCTGGACTGCGGCGACAAGCCTCGCCTCCAGCATCTTTATATTGCCTTCTGTGCTGGCAATCCTGTCAGTCAATACCTGCGTTACTGCTTCCTGTGTGTTCATTTCTTATCTCCTTTGTTATCAGCCCAGCCGCATCAACGTCCGCAATGATCTCGCGTACCTTGTGCGCCTCGGCGTGTGTGATGTCGTCCCGATGGCTGGCCAACTTCCTACGCACTCGCGCCAGAATGTCGGCCAGCCATGTCAACCGATCCTCCATCAGCGCGAGCGCATGCGGAAGGTGCGGCCAGACTTCTTTGGAACCCCGGCTGCCCGAAGCGCAATGGCCAGGATCTGCTTCTGCGAGCGCGGCGTACCGCCAGCCCCGCGAGCCGATCCTTTCTTGCGATTATCAGCGCGTAGTTCACGAATGTTCTTACCGATGTCTTTACCGAGTGGCATAGTTACCTCCTTATGTGTAATGGGGATTTGGCACCTCCGGTGCCTTCACCCCGAAGCTTGGGTTCTCCGTCCTGCGAAGATCCCGTATGTCAAAGTCCAGAATATCGCCAGACTGAAGCATGACTGTAAAGATTTTATTGTGATCCATGCCGTAATCCGTGACAAGGAACGCCAGCCCTTCTCCCTTGGGTGTCATCACCCACATCTCTGGATTTAGCTGAAGCATCATTGATCCATCCACATTGCGGCCAGCGCAACGAACATGGCAAGCAAAATGAAGTCGATTGGCATTATTTCCATGCTGGCCCCGTGATCCATGCAACCAAAGCCCAGCGCGTTCCCCAGATGGGTGCCACCGCCCTGTGTTTCATCCATGCGGAAAAGAAGTTTGCAGACCCCTGATGGGTGGATTTTTCAACTCCGTGCCAATCCCCATCAACCCTTAAGCCACCACCAACATATTCCTCCGGCCTGGACAGATTGATGACACAGGTAAGCTTGCGATCCGATCCGTCAAACGTGTCGAAGTGCCAATCGAACTTCTGGAGCGGGCGGTAACGCAGGACTTGCAGATTCTGCATATCCATAACGTCGAAGCGGTAATGCTCCGTGTTGACCTGATCCACCACGGCTGCCAGATAATTGTAGATCCACTTGAAATGTGCGGCCTTGGGAAGCCAGCAGGAGGCGCAGGTGCGGGTACGGCTGGTCACATGGCTTCCGTCCTTCGAAAGAACCGGAGCGCGCCTCATGCCGATGACCTCCGCATCGCGGATAATCATCTCGCACTGAGACCGCGTCAGGACTTGCGGTACCGTTACCGCCGTGAGGATCTTTTGCTTGAACGCTTTTTCGTTTTGCATTTGCCCTTCCTTTCGGCGTATTCCTCCAAAAGCTTTCTGATGGCAAACCCGCACAATTCGTCCCTGTTGTGTTTAATCATATTCAAACCAACAAACGCCAGCCTGTCTGCGGTTACATCATCTATGTCGAACTTCATCTCGACCATCGTGACCTCCCGCTCGCTTAAAAACTTTATTTGTCCCAGTTCGTCCATTGTGACTTCTCCTCTCTTGATTTTGAAATCAGCCAAGCCATGAAGCTCGCGGCAAACACAAGCAGCATCATCCCCGCGCCCGCAAGCAGGGCGAACAGGATGATGTGTGCGCTCACCTCACTGAAGAACTTCAGGTATTCCATTATCATCTTTTTCCAGCATTTTGTTGAGTGTTGATTGGTCGATGTTGGCTCCGGCCATTCGGCACCAGAAGAGTACCGACCCGTTCCTGAAATCGTCAACAAGGCTTTTGATGTTCTCGTCCTCCCGGTAGCACTGGCAGTCGGTAAGCTTTGGCCTTTGTTCAATCGGGGCGATCTTGTCTCCGATAAGGACTTTTCTCCTTTTCAGCAGCCTCAGGTCAAAGACAGCGCGGATGGCAATCTCGCTGGCAAGTAGCTTGACCCTCTCTTCCGCTGTCAGGAGGTTCGCTTCTGCTTTGACCATTTCTTTTTCCTGCCTGAATGATTGTCCGCCCAGGCCGCGTATGCGTTCCACAGCCTTGCCGCGTCCAGCGCGTTCTGTTTGTCGTCAAACACATCGTCTGATGGAGGAAGTCCGTTGGGCGGCTCGGCACCCCATAGGCGCGGTCCAATCGGGTTCTGCATTGACTCTGTAACAACCCGCCACTTGTCGCCATGCTGGATGACCTTTACCGGGATCATCGGATCTCTTCCTCAAGCTTCTTGAGGTCGGATTCTATCTGGCCGCGAAGCTTGGCCATGTCTCCAGACTGCCCAGCGTAGTGGATCATGTAGGCATCCATGTAACGATTAAGCCCAAAATGCTCCTCAACGCTGGTCATGCAATTGAATGACGGATCAAGCTCCTGAAGATCCATATCGCACAGGTGCGCCATGATGTTCATCCAAGTCTGCTCTGCAAAGTGGTTCGGGAATAAACCAATCGGCGGCTGTGCGAAGATCCCGGCCACGCTTTTTGTGGCAACAAACACGCCTGTGTTGACGTAGAATCTAGGCTCGATCTTGTAGCCAAAAGCCTTGGCAAGCGCGGTCATACCAGGCTTGCGGTCCAGATACGCGCCCTCGTCGAAGGCGCAGAACTTATCGACATCCTTGGATATGTCCGGGCAATCCAGCGTGACCAGAACATCAGCGTCCAGAAACGTGACGACATCGTAGCCCTTTGTCGTCATCAGATGCGGGATGATAAGTTTGCTGTACTGCACCGGATGCGCCAGCGGCTTCTCGATGGAGATAAAGTCCTGCTCGTGCCGCTTGCAGTAAGCCTCCATGCGCGGGCGGGTAAGGTTTAGAACCTCCAGCCAATCGTCACCGAATGCCTGGGTAACTACAACTTTCTTCATGCCATCTCGCAAAGCTGGTAATCGGCTTCTTCGAGCAGGAGTTGTGTGGCAAACTCGGTCAGGTTCTCGTCATCCTTAACCTGTTGGCCGTCGATCAAAACTTCGATTCTCGACAAATCCATATCGTATGGAACGTCAGCCATGTAATGCTCGCGATGTCCCTGCGGCCCAATGTCAACTCTGTGCGTCTTGTAAATTACATCGGCAAACGCCGTGGCTTCCTTGCTGCCCCAGATAAATGTTACCGTGATGTCCTCTAGTTTCTTCATATTCTTGGTAGTTCTTTCTTTGTTTGCGCCCAGCAGAACAAGGCTCGGACGACCGCCCTCTCCAGGTGGTCCATTGCATCCTCACCCTCTCCGTCAGGCATTGGAACCGACTTGTGCAACATCATCTGGGCTGTGGCCAGATGACGCATCGCCCTAGCTATATGGTAATCGTGAACCGGTTTGTCAACATGAAACCATTCTCCGTATGCTGATTTTGTTGAGCCTTTGCCCATAACCCGCCATACAATGTCCTCGGCGGCTTTGCCAAGTTCCTCGATGCTCGGAGGTGTCACAGCTTCATCCCTGGCGGGTTGTATTTCTTGCTCCATGCCCAGACCTTGAGCATGGCCTGAAAGGCAATCCCGGCCTCGTGCAGCTCTTCCTCGTTCCACTGATGTATAACCAGTGTTTCGGGATCGTTGGCCGCCAGTACCACCGAAACACACGCTGCCTTGGGGTTCTCCGAGGCGATGCGGTAAGCCCATAATTGGGCGCAGTCGCTATCGTAGAACGGATCGTACTTCGGGTTTACCTTGCGGTTCTTAAGGTCAATGATCGCGTCACCGATCCGTTTCAATCGGACGTAGGCATCGCATCGTCCAGCGTAACCAGCACCGACCAAGGCCCGCTCGCACCAGTAGGTTTTCTCGACGTTGTCTTGAACCCATTCCTTAAATGTTTTGATGTAGGGCTGGAGGTCTTCGTCTTTGCACACAGCACGTCCCATAAGGATATTCTCTGCCTGTTCATGCATCCGAGTGCCATGCTCTGCCGCTTTTGTGGTTGATTGTTTTGAGTCCTTGACGACCCGCTTTGCGTATTCTTCAAGTGTTTCATTTTCCTCCTTCGGAAGCGTGAGCGATGACATGATGGCTTGCTCGATCTTCCATGCCGTGAGTTGTGGCTTGTCCATGATGCCCAGAACGCTCGTGACCGATGGGAGTAAGCCCATCTTGCGTGCGTCCGTAACTGTGGTGTTACGCTCGTTGCCATTCTTCCCAATGACAACGTGGGCGGACTCGCCTTCCTGTGTATACCAATGTCCCGCCTGGTCCGTTTGGACCAGACGGGATTGGCTAGGCTCTTTCTGTGTTAAAGTAAGAGCCACAAATCAGAACGGAACTTGGTTGCCGTCTCCGTCCACGTCACCAACCTTGACCTGCGGTGCCGAAGACGCACCGGACAACTCCTTGCTTGCCCGGATCTTCTCCTGAAGCCACTCAGGCAATTCATTGAACTGGCCACCCTCGCCCTGTTCGATCTCGTAAAACACCTGATCGTTCTGGCTGGATGCGGGTGCCTTCATGCCCTTGGGCAGCTTGGCCATGCCTTGAATGGCGCAGTATTGGCGACCCGCTTGGCTGGTCTTGTGGACGAGCGTGAGCAAGCATGACTTACCAAGCAGGTTCTTGAGGCTGAAGCTGGCAAGCTCCTTGCTTGTGAATGCCTGACCTCTCCAAGTCTCAAGGTGCTTCCGCAAGGTCGCACGCTCGCCAAGGCTGCGGGTGAGTTCGATGGAGACAACCATCGGCTTCGTCACCTTGGTCGTCTTGCCGTTCTCCGTCACCTCGCCCTCGATGGTCTGTTCAGGCAACTCGAATGCCAAGCGGAGTTTCGGGGTCCACTTCTCCTCGCCGTCCCAAGACACCTTCTGGGTGCCAAGATCGACAAGACTAAATAGAACGCCGATGGTCGCTCCGGCTTCTGGCAACTGGCGTTCCGTGTTTTTTGATGTTTCGCTGAGTGTTAGTGCCATGTTATTACTGTCCTTTCTAGTTTGGTTTGTTTGGGTTTATTGGGGTTGAAGGTAGTACAAATCCTTGGGCTACGGTTGTAGCCACGGGTGCGGTATGGACGACATCGACCGTGAAATTTGGCGGGGCAATGTGGCGGGCAATCTCGCAAAGGTCATCGGCCTCGACAATAGCCAACCACTTCTTCTCGCCGTTACGCCGAAAGAACACAGCCGGGATCTTGCCTTCGGGTGCATCAGACTTGGCCTGTGCCATCCATTGTTCGGGCTTGATCTGCTGGCACCGCTTTACCTCGCAGTGGAACGGAAAGTTCGCGCATACAACATCTCCCGATCCGCCTTCTGGATCGCCAGCGTATTGCTGAGTGCGACGCGCCTTCTGCCATCCCTGCTCGCGCAGGTAGGATGCGAACTCGCGCTCACCCGCCGCGCCTTTACGTCTTGAGTTTATTGCCATAAAAGCTCCATGGTAACATCACTGTCAAGCGACCCCTGTAATGCCAGCACAGGTTTGGCGTTTTTGCATTTGTCGGAAAACTCAGAAATGGCGCGTTGCGTAACCACAAATGTGTTGCTTGGAGATTCGCAGCAAGCCGCACCAAGCACCATGCCCATCAGGATTTTTTGCGAGTAAGCATCCATGCCGGACAGCAGTACTTTGTGTTCACCCGGCAGGTACATGGCGCGATCTTGAACAATCGCGCAAATACGTCAATACTTATTTTTTGTGTTTGATATCTTCGTCAAAACAGGCCAGTAACCCCGCGCCCGTCATCTTTCTGGCTACATCTGGATTGTCTAGCAACCATTCGTATGCCTCTTCAATATCATTAGTGCTTCTAATGGCATCTTCAAAGATGCGCCAGGCCTGCTTGGATGTCAGAGGTCGTTGACGATTCGCCATGAGGAACCTGTCTTTGGGTATAGCTTCTTGGTTGGGCCTTTGCATTCCGATGGTTTGAAAATCCAGAATAAATCCTCGTCCATCGCCCATGCAATCAAATAATCAATCTTACTCTTGCTATAGGAACATTTTTTCTGGTTCCCGCCGCAGGTCATAAACCGATAATAATTCTTCTCCCCCTCGGTCTTGCTCGTTGTCTTGACCTGGATTCTGTAAAACTTCCCGCCCTTTTCGGCCACAAGATCGTAACCGGAGAAATCCTCAACCGGCGTAAGCACGCTGTAACCATTCCTGAACAACGCCCCAGCCACGCGGGCAACCCCGACTGCACCTATTTGGCGGTTGGATAATTTCATGCTTGACTAGGTGGCGCAGATGCTGGAGTTTTTACGCATGAAAGCAACACTATTATTAATTGCAGTGCTGGTGGCACAGGTGATGGGGGAGGATGAGGACATGGTTAATTTTGTTGGTGGCGTATTGCGTCCGAAATGGGGAGTTGTTCTTGATGAGGACACCGCAATCACAAGCAAAGGTTTAGTGCTTAGGGATAAGGATGTTTATATCACATCCAAGGGTGCGTGCATTCAAGATGGCGATGTTTATGTGACACCAGATGGAATTATTTCAAAACCAAGCGACATATTTGTTGGAAAACCTGGTCTTGTGTATAAGGCTGGAAATTCATTTTTTGGCGGAGGAAGAGGCATTTATGTGCCAAGTCGCTAAACATTCCCAAGAATTGAGAATCTGTTTCTAATCCTGTTTTCCAGCCCAGGCAATAAAGCCTTTCTAGCCGGATTAGCTCTAGCCTTTGCGTATTCGTCATTACGCTGCGCCTCGCTTGCGGCCTGCATCAACGCACGTGGCTGTACGTTGTTGATGGCTGAAAGGGTTTTGGGTCCAAGCTTTCCGTCAACCAATATGTCCTGACCAAGATTCCTCAATCCCTGTTGGATATATCGTGCTGCGCCGCCCAACCCGCGATTGAACGCGAGATCCTGCGCGAACGCCTGCATGGGCTTGGGCAGTTGAGAGACGAGCGGGGCTGTGTAGCTTCGGATATATTCCGCAGCCGCTTCCGCTCTTTCTTCCGCTGGGAGCGACGAAATGGCCTTGAATGCTTCAGGATGATATCGGTCGTTAATACCCGCAATCTCAAAGTTACCACCCATGTCACCGGCAGGCAACTTGTATACAATGGGATTGCCTTGTTTGTCTGTTCTAGCCTCCCAGCTTACTGTCTGCATTGGCAGTGGAAGATCATCCAAGGATGACTGTGTTTTCATAGGTTCTTGTGCCTCATATCCGGTTGTCTTCATGGGTTGTTGTTGCGGAGGAGCGACAAATCTTTCCTGCGCTTGCGCTGGTTGTTGCGGCTCAATTTGTCTGCGAATCGCATCCGTGGTGATTTGGCGATCCAAGCCGGTTTGTCTGCTGGCAGACCCAGATATGTCAAAACGCGCCATTACTCAACTCCCATCTCAATGTCGCGTCGCACAGCTTCGCGTTTTTGAATCTCTTCAGGCGTTAAAGTTCTCTGCATTTGCTGGCGAAGTGCCTTGCCAATCTTGTAATCTCTATATCTGTTGTTCGCAACGGCAACAGCATTCGCCCTTCCCATGCCAACGCTCATGGAACGGATGGCTTCTCCCCTGTCCATTCCCAGAAGCATGGCGGCGTGGAAGTCCTTATTGGCCTCATCAAACAACTGCCTCCTGCGGTCTTCCATCTTCGCGTATTGCGACCTAATATCGGTCTCTGGAACAACCCCGGCTGCTCCATACGTCTCCGTAAATATACGGCCAACATCCGACATATTTGAGGCGAACCTGGCCGACTTACCCTCCAGTGCTTTTGCGAGATCAATTGATTGTGGACGGATACCAAAGATTGCAGAAATTTCCTCACCGGGCTTGTAGATTCTACCATACTTTGAAACGGCTACATCCGGCTCGCCACGAAGTGCCTTGTAAACCCTGCGGAATTGCGACACTGTGGCTGGCTCGTTTTGACGCAAAAAGTATGTGATCGTGTCAATTGCCTGGTCGAATGCAGGATCTTGCGGATTTCGTATTTCCCTGTTTTGTGGTGTTTTGCCGTAGATTGCGGAAGCCAATGAATTGACTAAAATGCTTGGACCCAAATAAGCCTCAAGAAACTCTCTTGTTGAATTAAGTAATCCTTCTTCAAAATTTCTTCCAGAAACGGCTGCAATAACTGGTCCCCTAAAAACTTCAAGCGGGTCTGTATATGATATATCAACATATCCAACATTTCCTTTTTCATCAACACCTGTTGGGGCTAGGGTTGCATTCTTTTGATATGGTGCAACAAATCGCCTCATGGCATCAAGCTTGCGGTCATTGAAATCGGTTGCCCACATAAATGCCCTCACAATCCCAATCCCAATCGAAGTCCCGACAATCATTCCAATAAGTCTTTTGAATCCATTTGACCTCATGCCAGGAGTCTTTAGGTCTTCTGCTCCATAACGAATTGAGTTTGCGGTTGTCCTAAGTATTTCTGATGGCCATGATATAAAGTTTCCAAAAAACGGTTGATTTCTCCATTTTTTTACAATCCTAAATACCCTTGAATATGTCGGCCTTGTGTTCTTGACTCGCTCTGCCGCCTCTGCCTCTGCGTCCTGCCTTGATAATCCTTTCCCATTCATCAATGCCTTTGTTTCAGATTCCCAAGCCATAATCTTAAAAAAGTTATCCCCGGATCTGTACAATTTGTTTAGGGTCATAATACCCTTCTTTGCGGCGTTTAGCGACTTGCCGGACAGATCCTCCGCAAAACTCATAGTGTCGCCTTTGTATCTCTGGGCATCCCGAAGTGTCTGGTAAAACTCGTTAAGAACGGTTGTATCCAGCACGCCCAACTGGGTGGCGCGAGTTATGTATTTTCGCATTGCAGGCGAATCAACAGCCGGAACTCCAAACTCGGAAAGGATTGTGCTTAATGCCTGCTTGTTTCCGGTGAATGCAAAGTTGCCATTCATTATTTCAATAACAATGTTTGAAAGCGGATTTCTAAACTGAGCCTGGATACTTCCAACCGTCTTTCCCCACTTGACCCATGCGTTAACTGCACTGAACAATTTATAAGCATCACCACCCTTGACCATCACATCGAAATCCTTGATAGCATTCACAAGCTCAGGCTCTGCATATAAACCGTTCAAAGGCTCAAGCGTCTTTGATCCTTCAGCCGCGATGATCTGTGAGGAATTGCCGGTGGGTTTGTCGAAGAACAACCCGTTGCTGACACCCCAATCGCGAAGATCCGTAAGGGTGCGTTGCGACTGAAGCAGGTTAATCATCTTAACCGCAGTCCTTGCATAATTGATAATCGGGTCTTCGTACTCGCCAAGCAGGAATCTTATCTCTTCTGGTATGTCTTTTCTCTTCTTTGTGACGCTTAAATCCTTTCCAAGATTTGCGGCATTTACCAATGAATCAAAAGAGAACCCCTCTTCCGGGGTGGATATTTCCATGGCCTTGCCAATCGCACGCTGCCTCGCGTCCGCCATCGAGATACCTGGCTCTGCGGCAATAATCTCGTTCTGAAGGAATTTGATGGCCGACTCAAGACGCTCCGGCGCACGCTTCTGAAGAAGGTCAAATCCAAACCTTGGATTATCGTACTTCTCATAAGACCTGGTAACGTACTCACCCCTTCTGGCAAGCACGGCTTCTGCCTTCGGTCCGGTAAATACATTCGACTCAACCAGCCTTTCGGTAAGGTTATCAAGCTGACGGCGCATCTGAGCAACCGGACCTTGCAGGGGTTCCGGCAGTTCTGGCAACACATCAGACTGCCCACGCATATAACTGTCGATAATTGCCTTCTGCGGTTCGGTAAGAACGCGCTTACCGTTGGCCTCAACCGTGGCCTTGGCTAAATCGCGCAGCGTAAAATCAACTTGTTTTTGCATGGCCTGAATGCGCTGATCCTTGGCCTCAAGTATATCGAAAGCTTCCTTCGGCAAATCGCCACGGCTGGTGGCCCATCGTTGTGCAATGGCTCTTGCTTTTTCTGCTGGATCTGAAATTATGAATCCTGCCTCTCCGCCCCCTCCTCCCATAGGTCGCGGAATTGGCTGGCCAACTGGAGCCGCAGGCTCGGCTGCTGGCGCAGGAACCTCCATATCCGCCCGTTCTGGGAGAGCGGGCCTTTCTGTGGTCGGAAGAACTCTGCGAGGTGTAATAATTTCACCTTCGCGCACAAGCTCTGCTTCACGGGGTCCGCGAGGAGGCTCAGTGATAATTGTTCTGGGAACAGGTGCAATAGCCTCACGGTTTATTCCTTGTGATTCAATAGAGAAAATCTTCTTTACCGGAACAGGATCGTTTAAGTCAAGTAGGGTTTCCTGCATCTCGCTGGTTACACCGCGCCGTTGCATCTCTGCGGTATCTGCCTGGGTTCCGCGAACTGTTCCGCGCACTCCAACCTCTGGAAGTTCCGGTATCTGCGGCCTGGGTGCTGGCAATTCTGCGGTAGGTACTGGTCGTATTTCAGGTTGCGGCTTGGTGGTAAGTTCTGTCTTTTGAATCACCGGGCGACCGCCAAGCTCAACTTCCGTGCGCCTAGCTGATTCAACGCCACGCGCCTGCGTCCTTTCGGCCTCCGCAAGAATGCCATGCCAATCCCTGTATTCGGCTTCGGATGCGCGACCAGACTTGACCCTTTCGTTTAGATTGAGTGCTTGTTCGCGGTTGTAGCCTTGAACCCGCGCTCCGCTTCCAAGCCCTGCGAACAATGCGCCAAACAAGACATCTTCCGCCACGGTTCTTGGAGTAACTTCTGCACCAAGCACGGCTCTGGTTGCGGTTCCGACACCACCGGAAACAAGCCCAGAAACAGCCGCAGTCTTTGCTATCTCCTCAACTGCCTTTTTTGTTCCAAGCTCACGGGCCATCACCTTCCCTGCCGTGGCAAGCCCACGCGCTCCCGCCGCGCCCATTGCCACAGACGGAGCATATTCTCCAGCCGTTGCATAACCTGGCGCATACTTTCTCGCCTCGGAAACAACCGGAAGAAATTTCTGCATGCCTGCTTCGGCTACTTCGCCAGCAGCAATCATCCCGCCAACGCCTCCAGCGATTGCTCCGACGGGTCCGCCAAGAAGTGCCCCTCCTGCGCCACCGGCAATGGCTCCAAGGGTTTGCGACCCACCCTTGATGAATCCTGCATACGCTGCTGCACGCTTTACATTTGCCGGAACCTCAACTGCTTCATTTGCAACAAAATCATCAATTTGTGCAGCCTGTTGCTCGTTGTAGCCAGGAAGTGTGGCGGCATACCGTTTTGACTGCTCGCCCCATTTCTTTGCTAAATCAATTTGAGACGGATAGTCAAGAGACTTGTAATCATCCGTCTGGCTTATTTCAGCCCAAGTAGGCGGTGCCTCAACTGCGGCAACCGGTTCTTGCGGCGGTGCGCCTGGTATATTTGCAAGCCTAGCCTGCAACTCTTCCTGACTGATTTCAGGGGCGGCGATTGGTTCCGCCATGTTTAACGCCTTGTCTGGTTTTTAACCCAATCGGAAGCTGTCGGACCTTCTTGTGCGCCAAAAACCAATTCAAGCTGTTTTCTAATTGGTTTTGGAGTGGATGGATCTTTATACATTTGCATTGCCTTATCCATGGGGACGCTTATCACGGTGTCTCCAAGCGGAATGTCTATCTTGCCACTATTTGAATTTTTCATTATTTGGCTTGCTGCGGTTTGCTTTGCCTGCCTATCTGCATCTTCTTTTGCATATCCCTGATCCTGCAAAGCCGCTGAAATTTTTGGCCAGCTTGCAT
>Ga0214923_10005427_pt1 | contig 14823 bp, 12 predicted proteins | sample LL1510_MetaG_FD_177993 | JGI IMG/M metagenome (GOLD analysis project Ga0214923, IMG submission 177993) | Freshwater microbial communities from Lake Lanier, Atlanta, Georgia, United States - LL-1510 | ecosystem: Environmental > Aquatic > Freshwater > Lake | place: USA: Georgia | collected... | reverse complement strand
ATGGAATAACAAAGATGGGATTTACAAGGCGCTAAGTTTGTTTTCTGATCAAGCTCGGTTTAGGGTTAACAAAAAAGTAGGTTCTTCGGATTGGGAGAGTTTGTTAAACCCCTTCGATGCAGCCTTGAATTCACTTGATTTAATTACAACGAACTCCAGTATACGCAACAGTTTGTTTTTTAACCGAACTTCTGCAATTTTTTCTGGAGAATACGTAATTAGTCTAAATCAAACCAAGACTTTATTGGCAAGTGGTTACGATGCGAAATCTACACAAAGTCAAGAACTTAATTTGCGTTGGAATTTCCTTCGGAAGTTCACGTCGGAGTGTAAAGGCTCAATTGGAAATAAGATATCTGCTGTGGATTATACGCAAAACAGAAACTACACCTTGAATTTTTGGAATGCTCAAGCTGAGGTTGCATTTCAGCCGTCAACAAATTTGCGTTATGGTGTGTCATTTAGAAGAGGTGAAAAGCAAAACATCCAAGGAACAGAAACACTTAAATTACAGGAGTTTTCTGGAAATATCAAGTGGAACCAGACTCAAAAAGGGAGCCTACAAGGCGAAGTAAAATACGTGAACATGAATTTTGCAGGGAATGCCAATTCTGCCGTAGGATTTGATATGTTGGAAGCATTACAGCCGGGAAATAATGTGGTATGGAACCTTAGTTACCAGCGTTTTGTTTCTAAGAATTTACAGTTGACAATACAATACTTAGGGCGCAGAAACGAAAATACCCGTACCATCCACACCGGAGGCATGGAGTTACGGGCGTTTTTTTAAAATAGGTTTTTACTGTGCTGTAAACGTATTTACAGTTGTGTCGCCAGCATCAATTTGACGCAATTTCATTTCTTTATTCGTTAAGCGAATAATTTCATTTGTGGATGTTCCTGAATTATCTGTTAATATTAAATCTGATTTATCAGAACTAAATGCCCATGTTCCTGTTACGTTATAAGGTAGGGTAAAAATTGTGTAAGTTGCTGATAATGTTTCATCATCTTTTAAAGTCATTGTCAAGGAATAACTAGATTCAGAAGGTGTATTATCCTGACCATTCACCTCTACTTTTGTTAATTTCCAAGTGTTTGTTACTCGAGCTTTTTTGCTCATTAAGCTAAACCCCGGACCTTCCTCGTATTTTCCACATGAAGATATTCCTGTCGCTGTTAAGGTTAGCGCAAACACATAAATTGCTAATATTTTCATAAAATAATTTTTAGTTAGTCAAAAGTACATACAAAGCGCAATTTGAATATTAATTTTTTGCTAATTTTTTCAAAAATAGATGGTTAATTACAATAACACTTGAAATTTTATTTTACTTTAGAAGAAGTATTTTTATGAAGTTTCAAGCCGTCTTTTTCTTCACGCTACTTTTCTGTTTTAACGGAAGTACACAACATGTGCTAGAAATTGATTGTGACACCACGCGTTATGAATACGGTGACTATGCTGACTCTATCGGGTATTACGAAGATTTGTTTGCCGGCACTCACGAGGCTAAAGTCTCCGACAATCGACTGCGATTGGCTTATTTCGTGGCGTTACGGCATTATCCTGAGTTAAAACAGTCCAAGGTAAAACTAAAATTGAAGCCTATTTCGAGTACCATGCAAGCACAACCGAGATGGGATTTTATATTTCAAAAACGAAGTGCACGAAGGTATGCTGTGTTCGTCAATTCCAATGCCTCTATCACCGGAATTTGTTACCAAGATTTGAGCTTTAATTCCTTGGTGGGTTGGATTGGTCACGAAATGGCCCATGTATTGGATTATTCCAAGAAAAATAATCGGCAACTTTTCGCTTTTATTTCTTCTTATGTTTTTGACAAGAACGAATTGCGACGTACCGAGCGAAAAGCAGATAAAGTTACCATTAAACATGGCCTTGGCATGCAATTGTTGGAGGGGGTAAACTTTTTTCACAGAAGCAAAAAGGTTAAAAAAGCCTACCGAGAGAAAAAGAAGAAGTATTACTTAACTCCCGAAGAAATAATCGCGGATATAGAAGATCAATGTCATGAAAAACAACATTGATTTCCTTTCACTCAATAAAAAAGCTTGGGACAATAAAGTCCCCTACCATATTGCTTCTTCTTTTTATGGAAATGATGAATTTATCAAGGGCAAAAGCAGTCTTAAACATGTGGAAATTGCGCTACTGAATCGCTTGCAGGTCATTGGAAAAAAAGTACTTCACCTCCAATGTCATTTTGGACAAGACAGCATTTCTTTGGCGCGCATGGGAGGGGAGGTAACAGCGGTGGATTTTTCGAAAATGGCCATTGAAAAAGCACGTGAGTTGGCAGAAGAATGTGCGGTTAAGGTAAACTTCATTGAAGAAAATGTGTTAACCTTCAACCCTTTTGGAGATGCTTTGTTTGATGTCGTTTTTACCTCCTATGGAACCATTGGTTGGTTTCCGGATTTGAAATCTTGGGCTGCTGTAGTTTCTCGCTCCATGAAAACCGGCGGTACCTTCGTAATGGTCGATTTCCATCCTTTTGTTTGGACCTTCGACGACGAAATTAAATTCCTAGCCTATGATTATTTTCAGGCTGAACCTATAGTTGAGGTTACCAACGGCACTTACGCGGATCGAACGGCTCCATTGAAAGATACAATTGCCACATGGAATCACGGGATGGCAGAAATTATCACAGCACTGGTGGATGCTGGGCTTATTGTCAAAGAGTTTAAAGAATACGACTATTCACCCTACGATTGTTTTTCAAATTTAAGAGAGGATGAAGATGAACGGTTTCGTTTTGCCCACCTTCAGGTAAGAATCCCTATGCTCTACAGCTTAGTTCTCGAAAAACCGAATTTATAAATCGAATTTAATACCTTGTGCCAACGGTAAACTGTCGGAGTAATTGATGGTATTGGTCTGTCTTCTCATGTAAATTTTCCAGGAATCTGAACCAGACTCTCGACCGCCTCCTGTTTCTTTTTCTCCACCAAAGGCTCCACCAATTTCAGCTCCGGATGTTCCAATGTTTACATTCGCAATTCCACAATCAGATCCGGATTGTGATAAAAACGCTTCTGATTCTTTTAGGTTATTGGTCATAATAGCTGAAGACAAACCTTGTGGCACACCGTTTTGTAGGGCAATTGCATCGCGAACGTCACCAGAGTACTTCATCAAATAGAGGATCGGAGCAAAAGTTTCATGTTGAACAATCGAATAGTGATTTTCGGCTTCAATAATGCAAGGTTTAACGTAACAGCCAGATTCATAACCTTCACCGCTCAGCACTCCGCCTTCCACTACGATTTTTCCTCCTTCTTTTTTGGCTTGCTCAATGGCATTCAAATAGTTGTTTACGGCATCTTTATCGATAAGTGGCCCAACGTGGTTGTTTTGATCCAAAGGATTTCCAATCTTCAATTGGTTGTATGCCTTCGCCAATGCCTCTTTCACTGTGGCGTAAATAGATTCGTGGATGATGAGTCTTCTCGTAGAAGTACAACGCTGTCCTGCAGTTCCTACAGCTCCAAAAACTGCACCCGGTACTACCATTTTTAAGTCTGCACTTGGCGCAATAATAATAGCGTTGTTTCCTCCAAGTTCAAGCAGCGATCTTCCCAATCGTTGTCCTACTGCAGCACCAACAGATTTCCCCATTCGTGTTGAACCCGTGGCAGAAACCAATGGAATTCTAGGGTCGTTTGCCATTAATTTTCCTATATCTGCACCACCTATTACCAATCCTGAAACGCCTTCCGGAACGCCATTGGCATCAAAAACTTCTTTAGTAATTTGCTGACAAGCCAGGGCAGTTATGGGAGTTTTTTCGGATGGTTTCCAAACGCAAACATCACCACAAACCCAAGCAAGTGCTGTGTTCCAATTCCAAACGGCTACAGGAAAATTAAAAGCAGAAATAATTCCAACAATTCCCAAGGGATGGTACTGTTCGTACATGCGGTGACCAGGGCGCTCGGAATGCATGGTAAGACCATAAAGTTGTCGAGATAATCCCACGGCAAAATCACAGATATCAATCATTTCTTGAACTTCTCCAAGTCCTTCTTGCAAGGATTTCCCCATTTCATAGGAAACTAATTTTCCAAGTGGTTCTTTGTATTCTCTTATTTTTTCGGCGAGTTGACGAATGACTTCGCCCCGTTTTGGAGCTGGCCAGGTCCGCCAAGTTTGAAACGCTTCATGGGCTTTTAATATAACGGCTTCGTAATCTACTTCTGAAGCAGCATGCACGGAGGCAATTTTGTTTCCATCTACCGGCGAATAGGAGTGTATTTCTTCTCCTCTCGTCTTCAACCATTTCCCTCCGGTGGAGGCACCATTATTTACATTATCAATACCCAATTGGGAAAGAATGTATTGGATTTCTGTTGTTGCAAGTTCCATTTTATCAGAAGTTTTTTATAAAATTAATTGAAATCGTTTATTTGTGTTAATGCTTAACAAAAATGTAAACTCTAATGTTTCTCAAATAATGAAAGCAGGTAATATTTAAAAACACTAAAAATTATAATTATAAGATTAACATCGCGTCACCGTAAGAGTAAAAGCGGTATTTTTCCCGAATTGCTTCGTGGTAGGCCTGCATCATCAATTCATGACCACAGAACGATGAAATCATCATCAACAAGGTAGAAAGCGGTGTGTGAAAATTTGTCACCAAGCAATCTGCTACACTAAATTCGTATGGAGGAAAAATGAACTTGTTCGTCCATCCGTCGAACGGTTTTAAATACCCTTCAGTTGAAACAGAAGTTTCAATTGCACGCATAGTAGTGGTGCCAATAGCACAAACACGTCGGTTATTTCGTTTGGCCTCATTTACTGCCTCGGCAGCACTTTCTGGAATAATTACTTGCTCGGAATCCATTTTATGCTTGGTCAAATCCTCCACCTCTACCGAGCGAAATGAACCAAGACCCACATGAAGGGTTAGTTCAGCAAAGTTTATTCCTTTTAATTCCAATCGCTTCAAAAGTTCCCTTGAAAAATGTAATCCTGCAGTCGGTGCTGCTACAGCCCCTTCCACTTTCGCATAAATCGTTTGGTAACGTTGCTCATCTTCTGGTTCAACTTCTCTCTCAATATATTTTGGAATAGGCGTTTCTCCTAATTCTGTAATTTTTGCCTTGAAATCTTCATAAGGCCCGTCGAATAAAAACCGCAGCGTTCTTCCTCTGGAAGTGGTATTATCGATAACTTCCGCTACAAGTGAATCGTCTTCACCAAAATATAATTTATTTCCGATGCGAATTTTTCGTGCAGGATCAACCAAAACATCCCAAAGTAAACTTTCACGGTTCAATTCGCGCAATAGAAATACTTCAATTTTAGCACCTGTTTTCTCTTTATTTCCATACATTCTAGCAGGAAATACTTGAGAATTGTTCAAAATCATCACGTCTCCGTCATCGAAATAATTAATAATATCTTTGAACAATTTATGCTCAATTTGTCCAGTGGCGCGGTGAATGACCATTAGGCGGGATTCGTCGCGATGTTCAGTGGGATATTTGGCAATTAATTCAGGGGGAAGGTCGAAGCTAAACTCCGATAATTTCATTTTGCTCATATGCGTTTTTAAAAGTAAGAGGGCAAAGATACAACATGAACCTAGCGCTTGTCAAGTATTTAAGTGTATTTCTTTCGTATAGAGCATTTTTGATGATGTAAATCAGGTTTTTCGCTGATTTCGCTCCTGTTTTTACTTACCTATTCTATTCAACTTTGATGAATAAAATAAGTTGTTATGGAAGCAAAAAATGTTACAGAATCAGAGTTCAATAGATTTGGATTAATTGCCGCAATTTTAACGATTGTGGGATGTATGGGTGGTTTTGCCGTTGGTCTTGGCGCAATAGAGAGCACCATTGCATTAATAATTATTGTAATTCCCACTATGCTTACCTTGAGTTTGCTCTTGGCGGTTGCTCCAATGAAATGGATATTCAATGCTGCAGGAGCGTGTTTGGCAATTGATGCGATGTTTATTGTGTATTACCTTTTAAATTAAGAATTCTTAGTAAATCGCTACTTTGGTATTTTAAGCACTTGACCAGGTCGAATGGTGTTGCTTCTTAGTCCGTTGGCTTTTTTAATTTTAGTAACGGTAGTTCTATGTCTATCTGCAATTTCTGAAAGTGTGTCACCTGATCGCACCTTATAGTATTTATAACTAGCCTTAGGTGTGGTTTTTTTTGGTTTTGGTTTAACAGGCTCAACTTCGATGTTTTGAGTGGAATCCACCACCAATTGGGAAGTGTCGAGATAGCTTTTTCCGATAAGCACTTTGGGTATGTCGGCTGAATTCCTAGCAAAATTCAAAGTTTGTTCGATACTGAGCGCAAGAAGTTCACCTTTTTTCTCATAACCTTTGTTTGTCAAATGAATCCCGTCTGATAAGGCATAACCCTCTTTTGCCCAATCTCGGATGGTGTTTTTCCCTCCGGAAAGGTCATAAAAATTCCAGAACATACAGTCGTTTTCCCTTGCCATGGTATCCATTAAATCGCGAAAAGTTGTACAAGCATCAACCACCCGTTTTTTAAAGTACAAGTCTTGTGTGCTGGTTAAAACAATCATAATTTCAGGATTTTGCTTCCTTAATTTTTCAATTGCTTTTTTCACTTGACTTTCAAGTTTAGGATCGATGGTATTGTAGTATACGATATCATTCGTGCCAAAATCTAAAACAGCAACATCTGGTTTAAGCACGTCAGCTTGCATTTCGTATTTATCGAATATAAGAAACGAACGATATGCCGCAGATCCTACGCCTGCAGGATGATAGACTAAACCTCTGTTCTCGGATTTCTCAATAGATAAACCATAAAAACGAAAGCGTGAGCCTCCGGTTGATTTTACTTTTAAAACGATATCTCGAATCGTATCCGCATAGTTAAATTGCACGCCAAAAGGAGTGTATGTCAATCCATGATTTTCATTGATTTGAATTGTATCAATTTGAATAAGTACATCTCTTGTAATAGAATCGTTTTCAAAAAATACGTAAATTTTATGATCGCTTCCTTGAATTGGTTTCTTGAGTTCAAACTTCAAACTTGCCGTAGGATCAACAGATTCTACCGTCATTCCACAAAACCCTACAGGCAGAGCGCTCGATCTTCCTTGGTAACTTTTTCTCGACGTCCACTTTCCTGTGTACGAGGTATTATAAACTATGGACCCGTATGTATTTGCAGCTTTGTAACTAAATAAATATCCTAAACCACCGTCTCCAAACTTCTCTTGAAGGATATTTCTAGCCACCGCGATAGGTTTTCCGGCTTGGATGTGACTTCCTCCAAAATGTACGAAGACAACTTTTTCGTTCGTAATATTGTCGAAATGGCGCAAGAATTTTGCTCCTAAATCGGGATTATGGTATTGGAAGTAAGCAAAGGAGGTGTCAATTTTGAGCGCATCAGGAGATGGACTTCCTTGCCCAAATACAAGCAATCCGAGAAAACAACAACTAAAGACAAGAGTTAATCTCATGGAATTGTATCGGTTATTACCGTTGTTGAATCGACGACTGGTTTTGGTTTTGGCGGAATATAAACTCCACTTTGAGTGCCTAATCGCCGCATCATGTTTACGGTATTCGGATTCATGACGTGATTCATTCCCGGCGCAAAAATGAGGTCATTAATTTTATTTGTTCTAATAATTTCAATCAAATTTTGCTTAGAGTAGCGAAGGTCCACCACCCATAATTCCTCGTAATGACTGATTAAGAATACGGAGAATGCATTCCCCATTGAATTTTTAATAACAACAGCTTTACGACCATTTTTCACATTGGTGGTAATTTTCATCAACGGCCTGTCTCCACCGAGGAAAGTAGAATAAGTGGCTCCACCGGAACAACCGTGCTCAAAAACTTTTGCAGCACTTCCTTTAAATCCGAATTCGCCATAACGGATAGCAGTGGTTTGAACTTTAGGAATGTAATAGTCCATGACATCAGGATTCTCTTTTACAGAGGGGTCTTGCGTCATTTGATACATCGTGCCCAAGAAATTTGTTTTGGTGCGTTTTTCCATTTGTTCGAGTGGAACAGGTGTGAATCCAGCACCTTTACAAAAAGCCACGTATGCGTAATAAGCGCCAATAGGTTTCCAATGATGGTCGGTTCCAAAATACAACTGCTCACCGGCGTGGTTGTTCAATTCTGTAAACACATCACAAAAAATAGCACCATTCGTAAGGTTGTTGCGTATAGCCTCTAATGAGCGCTGATTTTGGCCATTGTAATGACTGTATTCCGCTGCAGGGATAAAGGCTGATGATAATGGTGGTACAGCAGTTAGTACACGTACTTCACCAGCCAATTGCGCTGCGTAGTCTGATACCATTCGTGCGAAATTTGCTGCCAATTTTGGACTACCTCCACTTCTTGGGTAAACTCGTCCATTTAAAATCAACAAGCCATTGGAATAACTTTCGTCGTATTCATCCAGGTATTCAATCGGATTGCCTTGTTCATCAAATTTAGGCTGTTCTCCTTTCTTAGGTTTGAGGTAAACTATTTTCTCTTGATTTTCAACTTCAATTCCACGTAGTTTTCTTAGTTGAACAGACCACTGCATGAAGGTTTCTCGATGGGGAAAATTGTCGTTTACAAATAAATCAAAAGTTTTTGCCCAGTCCCCATTCAGGTAATTTTCAAACGTAAAAGGCTGCAATTCCGTTAACTCTCTTTTCTCTGCTGTTAAATAGGCTTTTCCATTGTGAAATTCAATATCAGAACGATTATCCCCAATAATAAAGTACATAACGACCATCGAAGAGATAGAAGCAAAAAATACTATGCTATTCAATAAATTCATCATCAGAACCGGAAATAGATAAATGGATTATGAGTGGCATTTACCAATAAGGTTGTGGCAATTGCGAGTAAAGCGAAATTTACCGCAGGTTGTGCAAAGTAGTAAACGCGTTCAACCTTCAGTCTAAATCGATTTTCCTCTGTGAAAATTTCATCCCATGGAATGCATAACAGAATGACCAAAATAAAGAAATACACGTGCATCATCAAGTCACCATAGAAAGCGGGATTCACAGCGTTAGGCGAACTAAACAAATTGCCGATAAATCCAAAAAGCGGACTCCAATCACTTTCGTATTTAAAATCTGAATTTTCGAAGTGTGGATTGCTCAAATATAAAGTATCGAAATAGAAAAGTGCCCGAGAAAAGACAATCAAAATAAGCGTGTAGGCATGACGGATGATGCGAGGGGTTTTCTTAAGCACGTCCTCTAACAACTTTTCAATCACCATAAAACATCCGAAATATAAACCCCAAAGAACAAAGTTCCAAGATGCTCCGTGCCAAAATCCGGTGAGTAGCCAAACAATTACAACATTCCGATATCGATTTTTTCTTCCGCCGCCTAGTGGGAAATAGACATAATCACGAAGAAAAGTCCCCAATGAAATGTGCCACCTTCGGTAAAAATCCCCAACGGATTGCGCCGCATACGGATGCTTGAAGTTCTCATCGTATTTAAATCCGAACATTCTTCCCAACCCAATTGCCATGTCAGAATACCCAGAGAAATCAAAATAAATTTGCACTGAAAACATCACAATACCAAACCAGGCCTCATAACTTGACAAGTCAAAATTACCATCCCCGTGATAAGTGTAAATCATATATTTATCAACCAATTCGGAAGCAATATTGGCAACAACAACTTTTTTAAATAATCCAAAGCAAAAACGCCCGACACCACTACTGATCAATGCCCAATCTACTTTTCTATTTTCAATTTGTTCGGCAATCGTAACATAGCGAACTATAGGCCCTGCCACCAATTGGTGGAATAGACTCACGAACATAAGGAAATTCAGAGGATTGCGTTGCGCTTTCACATCTCCACGGTATACATCCACAACATAGGAGATGGTTTGAAAAGTGTAAAACGAAATACCGATGGGTAATGTATTTGTTGGCTTCTCGAAAGGAGTTTCCATTGAAGTATTGAACCATTCATTGAAATTCTTTAACATCCAATCGATATTTTCCCAGATAAAACCACCATATTTATAGGCAAACAGAATTCCTAAATTCCCTACTACAGATAAAATCAAAAACAACTTGGCTTTCCATGTTCCATGAAATCGCTCCACTAAAATACCGTTGAAATAATCGTAAAATGAACTGATGAGCAAGAGGATAATCCACATAGGCTCGCCCCAAGCATAAAAAATCAAGGAGAAAACAGTGAGCGCGATATTTCTGTATAAGGTATTCCTGCTGAGGTAATGAAACAACAAACTCAGTGGAAGAAACACATAAATAAAGGTCAAACTTGAAAAAACCATTTCTACACTTGTGTGTTTTCGATTAACAAACGAGCGAATTTAAGCAGTAATTTTAACTATTCATACAAACACTCTAAAATGTATCAAAACGCACTTGTTAATGAAACTTCCCTTTATCTTAAGCAACACGCACACAATCCTGTTGAATGGCACGCTTGGTCTCCACACGTTTTCGAGGAAGCCAAAAAGGAGAACAAGCTCGTTTTAGTCAGCATTGGTTATTCTGCTTGCCATTGGTGTCATGAGATGGAAAAGGAATGTTTTGAAGACGAAGAAGTTGCTGAATTAATGAATAAACATTTTGTTTGTATTAAAGTAGACCGAGAAGAGCGACCAGATGTAGACATGGTATACATGACGGCTGTTCAGTTAATGACACAACGCGGAGGTTGGCCCTTGAATTGTTTCACACTCCCGGATGGGAAACCGATATATGGTGGCACCTACTTCCCGAAAGACCAATGGATGAATGTACTTAGGTCTTTGGTTCACACATTTCAAACTGAGCCCCAACGCGTAAAAGAATATGCCGATAACCTGACGGATGGCATTACACAAAGCGAGTTGATTCATCTACCTCAAGAATTAGTAACTAGGGAGGAAGAAAAACTACATGAACTTGTGGTGAGATGGGCAAGAAGTTGGGATATGGACGAAGGAGGGACCACTAAAGCTCCGAAATTTCCTTTGCCTTCTAACTATTTGTTTTTATTGCGTTACGGTTACCATTTTGACCATGCAAAGACCAATAGTTTTGTGCACCTTACCCTTCAGAAAATAGTGCGAGGAGGAATTTATGATCAACTTGGAGGAGGTTTTGCGCGCTACTCCGTAGATATGTTATGGAAAATTCCACATTTTGAAAAAATGCTCTACGACAATGCACAGCTTTTAGAATTATATGCGGAGGCCTATGCCTTAAGTAGAAATGAAGAATATGCCAGAAGCTTAAAACAAACGGTTTCATGGTTATCTCGAGAAATGCTGGGAGAACACGGTGCGTTTTATAGCGCGATAGATGCCGATTCGGAAGGAGAAGAGGGGAAATTTTATTGTTGGTCCAAAGAGGAACTCGGTTTTCTCAGTAAAGCACAACAAGCCTTGGTGAATGATTATTTCTCTGTCAATTCGGCAGGATACTGGGAGGAAGAAAAATATGTTTTACTTAGAAGAGAATCTGATGAATCCATTGCGCGTAAGCATGATTACGAACTTCCCGAATTTTACGTAAAACTCGATGAGATAATCGATTTACTGTTTCAGAAAAGAAAAGAACGCATTGCTCCTGGAATCGACAAAAAGTCCTTGTGCTCTTGGAATGCCATGCTCCTCAATGGTTTAATTACAACCTATCGAGCAACAAATGACGATGGCTGTTTACTTATGGCAAGAAAAATTGGCACATGGATCCGAAACACCCAATTTCAACAAGGAATTCTGTATCGAAATTTTGCGGAAGGTAAAACAGCAATTTCTGGATTTTTAGAAGATTATGCTTTCAGCATTGAGGCAATGATAGCCTTATATCAGGCTACAGCTGAATTAGATTGGTTACTTTTCGCTAAGGAATTGTGCGAAATCGTTGAAACTAAATTTCAACACAAAGAGAGTAAAATGTGTTACTTTTCAGCTGATGACGATACCTTGATTACCCGAAAAATGGAAATTCACGACAATGTTATTCCATCTACGAATTCAGTTATGGCCATGAATTTTCTCAGGTTAGGGACTTATTTCAAGAAGTCAGATTGGTTGTATTACAGTGAACAAATGGTCTCTAACGTATACGAAGGTATGGAGCAATACGGTTCAGGGTATTCACATTGGGCAAATGTCTTATTGCTTCAACTCAAGGGCATCAAGGAAGTACATGTTAACGATGCGACATTATCTAGGGCAGAAATCGTTTCGACGTGTACTTGGGGAGAATTAATTGCGTACCACCGAGAAATTCCGATGTCGGAGCTTTATTCGTCAAAAGGTTTGTATGTCTGCGGAAACGGGATATGTTCGCCAAACATCGAATCAATACCAGCCCTTAAAAAAGCACTTTTCTAAGATTTTGCCTTACACGTTTTAAAACCAAAAGGCACATACAAAGGACAGAAACTCACAGTTGAAGTTAGCACAAATACACCAGCTAAAATTAAACTTATTATCCCTATTGTTCCTGAAATTACGCCCCCTAGGTTAAGACCGATTAGGACACCTGCCAATAATATGCGTAAAAGTTTATCTAAATTTCCCATGTTTTTCATCGCAGATTTTTAGGTAAAGGTAGCGGAATGAGAAAATGTTAACGTAACTTTAGTTACAAGGAATTACACACAATAATTTTTAATGAGAATGGTTGTTCATTTTTAATGCCCATAAGGAAATACACACCATCCGGAACTAAGTTTAGTTGGAAAGAATCCTTCGTTTTCAAAAAGTTAATGCTTTGTCCATCTACAGATATCACACGAGTAAGTTGCGTACTTTCTGACCAATAAATCCATTCATTTGCATTAATAGGGTTTTGAGGTAATGAAATACTCAACGGTTCGATACCAGATAAACATGTAGGAGCTTCACCAGGTTCGTTGGTCAAGGTTCCGTTTTCCACCCACCAATGTTCCCAAATTCCTCCTGTTCCAAGTTGCCAATTCGAAAGGTCGAAAGTTGAGGTTCCCAGCATAGTTCCATTAGCCTTAAAAACCTTCAAGGCTTGGTTTCCATGATTCCAGGTTACAGGAGCGCCATTTACACAAGTTTCTGGATAGTTATTGGAAATTTCACAATTCACTTGGATGAAATACGCTTGTTCGTCGTATTGAGGATATTCTCCATAGATTTTCGCTAAACCGTTCGTATCAATACAAACTGCTACGTATTCTTCACAAGCAATTCCATAAATATACTGTTGATTTAGATGAGTTTGCTTTGCAATAAAAGCAGTGTGTCGTCCTCTTCGGTCTGGGTTGTCATAATGAGTGTCTGTCACCACATTAGATAAAAAAGGTAAGTTTAAAAACGGTTCATTTGAAACGGTGACCAAAGAGTTAAAGGGATTGTTGAGCGCTACATTACTTGAAACCGTTCCATTTTCAGCCGTAAAATAATGTCCACCAAGAATTGCCATACCCGCGCTAGTTCCTCCGATAACGCAACCTCGATTTATAGCGTCATTAAGTGCTGCATTTACTTCTGAATTTCTCCAATAACTAATGTAGTCCCATTGGTCGCCTCCAGCAAACCAAACTGCTTCTGCTTTACTTATTTTAGCTATGATAGCGGCATCATTACCAGAAGATTGATTTAGACACACTATGGTTTCAACAGAGTTAACAGGCACACCCAATTGAGAATAGAAATAAGCGTTATAACCGTCAGAACCACTTGCTCTTAGTACTAATACATCACCGCCATTCGCCTGACCTAAGAACCATTTCATCGCATTGTCATGTTCGGAGGCACCGCCCATAAGGCAAATTCCACCTTTTGGCGTTACAAGTGCGTCTTGAGAATTCCCAATGAAATAAGAAGTAAAACTTTGACTATAACTAGAAGTTAAATAAATAGTCAAGGAGAGAAGTGATAAGATATGCTTCATTTTAGTAAACTTTTTCCGTTCATTTCAGCTGGTTGTTGAATTCCCATACGGTCTAAAATCGTAGGCGCAACATCAGCTAATTTCCCTGAATTAAGCGAAATAGAGGCGTCTTTGGTTACCAATACCGCAGGCACGGGATTCATGCTGTGGGCGGTGTTGGGGCTACCATCTGCATTAAGTGCGTAATCTGCATTTCCATGATCGGCGATAACGAGAAACTCATATCCTAGTTCTTGTCCTGTTTCAACGACATCTTTAAGACATGAGTCAACGGTTTCTACGGCTTTCAAAATGGCTTGATAGACACCTGTATGACCCACCATGTCTGGATTAGCAAAATTTAGACAGATAAAATCGGGTTTCTTTTCCTGCATATAGGCACAGATTTTATCTTTGACTTCAAGCGCGCTCATTTCGGGTTGAAGGTCATAGGTGGCAACTTTTGGGGAGTTTACTAAAATGCGTTCTTCATTTGCAAAAGGGATTTCTCTGCCTCCGCTGAAGAAAAACGTGACGTGTGGATATTTTTCTGTCTCTGCAATTCGCACTTGTGTTTTGTTATGATTCGCTAGTACTTCTCCTAAGGTTAAGTTGAGGTTGTCCTTTTCAAAAATTACCTGAATATCGTTAAAACTTGCATCGTAGTTGGTCATGCTGCAATAATGCAGTTTCAATTTCTTCATATCCAGCTCTGGGAAATCTTTTTGGGTTAAGGCAGTGGTGATCTCTCTTGGGCGATCGGTTCTAAAATTGAAACAAATCACTACGTCACCTTCAGAAATTACACCCTTATTTGTCAGTAAACAGGGTTCTATAAACTCATCCGTGATTCCTCTTTCATAATGCGCTTGAATTGCGATTTCAGCATTGGAGTAGGGGGTCCCTTTACCATTT
>Ga0214923_10005426_pt1 | contig 14824 bp, 10 predicted proteins | sample LL1510_MetaG_FD_177993 | JGI IMG/M metagenome (GOLD analysis project Ga0214923, IMG submission 177993) | Freshwater microbial communities from Lake Lanier, Atlanta, Georgia, United States - LL-1510 | ecosystem: Environmental > Aquatic > Freshwater > Lake | place: USA: Georgia | collected... | reverse complement strand
ATTTGGTTATACATTAAATGATTTATTAGATGAATTAACAAATGTATGTAATGAAAGATTTAATGAATATAATAATTATTCTGAAAGTCCTTAAATAATAATTATTTAATACTATTTAATACTATTTAATACTATCTAAACTTTTAATATTATGTAAATTTTTAATTAATTTTAAAGTTTTATAATGATTTTCTTCTAGTTTAATTATTTTTTTTTCCATATTCATGATTTTGGTAATAATTTCTTCAATTTTAGTATTAGTAGTAGAAATAATTTTTGAAATATTATTTTTAATAATTTGATATTCAATAATAGCAGACTGGTCAATTTTTTTATATATTTCTTTGATATTAGATAAATTAATAGTAAATTCTTTATAATATTTATCATTATTATATTTATCTAATTTGGTTCCATAAATTAGATAATCATTATTATTTTTTGTATAAATTAATTTAATATATCCACCTTTAATAAATTTTCCATCTTCTTTATAATAACTAATAAATGAATTAGTTGGTAATGACTTCCACTGTTCATTAGGAATTAAAATACTATTTTTTAGATATTCTGTAATTTCTTCTTGATTCATTTCTTTTGTATTTTCTTTAGTTTCTGTAACATCTTTTTTCTTTGGTGGCATTATGAATAATTAAAATTAAATACTATTTTTATATATATCTAATAATTTAATTTAAGTTTTAAATAATAAAATTTATAATTTTTATTATAATTATTATTATTTTATGAATATAACTATACTAATTATAAGATTAAATGGATAATATTAATAAAGAAGTATTATTAGATCAAATACAAAAATATTATATTAAAAATAATATTTTTTCATTAACATATCAAATTAATTCTAATGAAGATAAATTTGTTAAATTTAATAATTTAACAAATAATACATTAGATATTAATAAATATATAAATAGTTTAATATTATCTAATGATTTTATATTATCAAAGACTCAAACAGTATTAACAATATTAAAAATTATTAGAAATAATAAAATTTTAAATTTTGGATTTGTATATGGTGATATTAAAAATAATAAAATAAATAATAAATTTGTAATATTATCATTATCATTTATTTCTAAAGATGGTGAATATAAACATAGATTATTAAATACTGAATATATAAATAATATATTAAATAAAAAAATATTTAATAAAATTTATAAACATATACATAAAAATTATATAAATAAAGAATTTAAATTAGATTATGGTATATATAACATAGAGAAGAATGTGATTTTAAATGACTATAAAAAAACATTATCAAATCATATATTAATATTAAAATATTATTCAATAATATGGTTTATTGAATTATATTTTAATAATAAAAATAAAACAGAAATTAATGTCCAGGATGAATTATATTCTATTTTATTTTCACCGACTGATATTGTATTTTTTCAAAATTTATATAATAATTATAAAATAGAAATTGATGAATTAATACCACAATTAATATATTATAATAGTATTAATAAATTAGAATTAGGACAAAAATTATTACCATTTAATTATGTACAATTAAAAGAATATAATCATTTATTACATTTTCAATGGAAAGAATTATTAATTAATAAAATTATAAATAATTTAATACATAATAATAATTCTATATGTTTTTCTTTATTTATAGATTGGGTATTTATAACAAAAAGTGATAAATTATTATATAATAATAAAGAAATTTATAGAAAAATTAATTATAGTGACAAAATTCAAAAGGTATTACAATTATTAAATGCAGCAAAGCAAAATTTTAGTGATTTATATTCAAATGAATTTAAAAGTAAATTAATTAATAAATTAGAAAAAAAATTACAAAGTTTAATTAATGAAACACAAACAAATATTATAATGTCAAATGTATCATTAAGTTTCTTATCAGAATATTCAGGAAAAACATTTTTTCATCATTTGAATTCATATATATATAATACAAAAAATATATTAATAGGTGATTTAATGAATGATTATAATATATTTTGTAAATATATATTTGATATTATTTATAGTTTATATTGTCTTAATCTAAAAGGAATAATTCATGGTGATTTGCATCTTAATAATATAACAATAAGTTTAATATCTAATATTAAAGAAAATAGTAATGTATTATATGATTTAAATAATGGATTTAATAATAATATATTAAAATATTTGCGATTATATCCGTATATAGATGATAATAAAAAAAGTAATTCATTTAATTCACCAAATCCATCAATATCAAAAGAAATAAATAATAAATTATTAAATGAAACATATATTTTTCAACATTTAGGATATTTCCCATGTATAATAGATTATAGTCGTTCTTTTATATTATTAAATTTAATTGATGAATTTGTAATTGAACAAGAAAAAAATAAAAGTAGAAATAAATATATAAAATATGAAACTAAAAGAATTATAAATGAATTAAATAAAATTTTTCCTAACTATATTAAAAATAATACACATAAATTAAAATTCTTATTAAAAAATAAAAATTTTAATATTTTATTTATTTATTTTTCAGCATATGATACTTTTACATTTATTACTAATTTATTAATTTTTATGAAAAAATTAACAATTAATTATAATATTAATATAAATTCTAAAATTATAGACTTATTAACAAATTTATCAAAAAAATCATATTATTATTTAGAACAATTATTAAATGAAGAAAATTATACATCGAATAAAAATCATCAATTTCCTAATTATTTATTAATTAAAGAATTTTTTAAAGAATTTGAATCAACAAATAAAGATTTAAATAAAGATATTACTCATTATTTTAATTTAAATAATATAACATCATATAATAGTATTAAAAATATTAAAGAAAAAAATAAATTAATAATTAGTAATTATTTAACATCTAACAAAATTAATGATACTGATAAAAAAAAAATTAAAGATAAATTTCAATATTTATTAAATTCAGAACACTTAATAAAAAATGATGAAATAGAAATTGAAAAATTAATTAATAAAGAATTTTATAATATTAAAAGTAATATGCATATTTTATCAACAGAAAATAATACTGAAGATATAAATTTAACTTATGATGTAACTACAAATAGTATTTTATTAAGTGATTATTAAATTATTCAATAAATTGAGTTTTGCATTTAGGACATATATATATACCTTGATAATTTTCACCAATTAATATTTGTTTAATAATAGTTTCATCACATTTATTACATTTTTTATTAATTAATGGAACTAATGGGTCATTATGGGCAATATTTAAATATGTTTCTGATTTATATAAAGTATCAGATTCTTGAAATGATACATTTTTCATTAATGTATCTTCTTCAGAAGTTTCATATTCTTTTAAACATGTTTGACAAATAAATTTTAAAATATCATTTTTTGTAGATATAATTAAAATATTATCACAAATATCACAAAATTTCATTATTAATAATTATGAATAGTTTTAATATATTAATTAATTAATATTAATTTCAATTTTAAATTAATATTAATTAATTAATATAGCAGATATACTTCTAATAGATTTAACTATGACTGAACATTTACAATTTACATTAGAAAAAGAAGCAAAAAATAAAGGAGGTGATAAATATAAATGTTCTACAATTGAAGATTTTATTATTTATATTCCACAAATTATTTCTAGAAATAAAGATAAACCAAAAAAAGAACTTAGAATTAGCATTACATAAAATTTAAATCTTTGGTTTAATCATAATATTAGGATCCCATAATTCATAACGATCTAATCCAATATATCTTTTAACATATAAAGGACAACGATTATTAATTAATTCTTTTTTTGCCATTTCAATTGGATCTGATATATAGTTAATATCAATAAAGACTGGAGCACCTTGTGAAATTTGAGTAGCACGAATACCAATTAATTCAGTCATTTCATAAATAGTTAATATATTTGAAGTTATTTTATCATCATTTTTAATAATAAATTGTATTTTAGATTCATTATCTAATTCATTATCTATAAAATTTATATTATTAGATACTTGTTCTCGTGATTCATCATCATCATCATAATCATCATCTTGAAGATCTGGATCTTCTAAATCATCAACTTCTTCATCATTTATATAATCATTTTCATTATCATCATTATCTAATTCTGTTTTATTTTTATTGGGCATATTTTTATTTAATTTATTAGATTCATATGAATCTAAATCTTCTTCATCTAAATATAAATCTTGATCTAATTCATCAATTATAGAATCATTATCAATTTCACTCATTTTAGAACTACTATTAATAAATTTTTAAAAATTAATTCAATTATTAAAGAGTATGTATTTAATTGATATTTTAAGATATATTTAATACATTATTATAAATTCAATTTTAAAATTAAAACTAAATGAGATTATCAAAAATATTATTAGATACTGATTTAATTAAATCGTTATTATTAAGTATATTATATTATTGTTATAATAAACTTATTATATTAATTTTATTATATATACCAGATTATTATTTATGTCATATTATTAAACCTATTATACATAAAAATGATATATATTCTGATGAATCTTCATCATCATCGGAAGAATTATCCGATGATGAAAATATTAATTTATCAAATTTACAATATAATACATTAGATGAGTATAATAAATTTATACAATTATGGGAATATGATGTTATTTTATATTTATTTAATTTAGAAAAATATAGTTATAATATTCTTAAAAAAAATGAAAAATTAAAAATTAATAAAATATATAATATAAAAAATATTAATATTATTCCTAATAATTTTTATATTATTGATTCATTTTTATTTAATATTAAAATATCTAAATGTGTATTACAAAATTTAAAACATAATATTTTATTTCAATCTATATATCAATTTAAACATAAATTAATATTATTTAATAATATTAATAATAATTATGTAAATTCTAAAAATTTACATAAATTATTTCCACAATATAAATATTTATTTATTCTTTATAAATATAAATCTGAATATAAATATATTTTAGTTGATTTATATAATAATTACAATTTAATTAAACATAAAAAAAATTTATTTAATAAAATTGTAATTAATTAAGTTTAAATATTTATTATTTTTTTTAATATATAAACTTGGATGAAAATGTCTTAAATCATTAATATAAAATTAAAATTGAATATTAAATAAGTGATTTATTAATTAATAATATAATAATAAACTTATTTGATATAATATTAAATTATTTTGTCAATAGATTTATTAAATAATGAATAATAACTGTGATTCTACTTATAATGATGTAAATGATGAAATTAAAGAGAATACAGTTGAATATAAAATTATTAATAATTATAATAAAAATATTAATATTTTAAATAAAATTTACTATGAACAAAATGAAAAATATAAACAATTAATGGAATTTTTAAAAGAATTTAAACTTGATAAAGATTCTAAAGTTGAAAGTAATATAACAGCACCAACAGGTAAATATTATATTAAACCACACATTAGAACAAGATTTTTTGAAAAACTTAAAGATTGTTGTATTAATGATAAATTAACATTACATTTTCGTGAAAGACAACATAGTGATTTTGATAAAAAAGAAGGTTCAGGAATTATGTATGATTTTGATTTATTTCAAGATAGTAATAAAAATGAATTACATGAAAAACCATTTATTGATCTTTTTCATATTATTATAAAAATTTTTATTGAAGTTATTGATTTTAAAGAACCAATAAATACATATGCTGCTATTATTACAAAACAAAAATTAGTATATAATGAAGTAAAAAAGAAATACAAAAATGGATTTCATATTATTATCCCCGGTATTCAATTAACAAAACAAGCTAAAATTTTACTTTATAATAAATTATTAGAAAGTAAAGATTTACAAATGTATTTTGCTGAATATTTTAATTGTTCATTAACAACTGAAACATTTGATAAAAATAGTAATTCAGTACCTGTATATTATTTATATAATTGTAAAGAAGATAGTAATGAACCATATAAATTATTTAATATGTATCATATTAAATATAAAAATGATCTAATTGTTGCACAATGTAATAAAGAAGATATTATGAACAAATATAATATTATTGGTGAATTAAGTTTAAATCATCAAGGTGAATTTATTGAAATGATTTATTATGATTTAAAAGATGAATATCATAAACAATTATTATTACAACAACATCATTTTAATAAATTTGAAGCTGAAAAACAAAGAGTTGAAGCAACATTTGAAACAGAAAGAACTGATGCAGATGAAAATTTAGATTATTATAAAACAATAGTAATGGATATTTTAGATGAAAAAAGAGCAGAAAGTTATACAACTTGGAGAGATGTAATTTATGCTCTTGCTAATATTAATCCATCAGCTCCACATAAATATAAATCAATAGCAGAAATGTTTAGTCAAAGAAATCAAGATAAATATGATTCTGCTGGATTTGAAAAATTATGGAATGAAGCAACCAATTCAAAATCTGCAAATAAACTAACTGTAGCATCTTTGATTAGATGGGCAATGCAAGATAATAAAACTAAATTTAATAGTTTATTAAGCAAAGATATTAAAAATACTATTAGTCATGATGTATTTTATTCAGAAAATCGTGTATTAAATGGTGAATTATATCAATATCATTTTGCATATTATATTTATCATTTATTTAAACATAAATTTGTATGTGATATTACAAAAAGAGATACTGAATGGTATGAATTTGTATTAGATAGAGATTCACATACCAAAGGACAAGTATATAAATGGAGACGAGAAATTCGTCCTGATAATTTATATTTATATATTTCTAATAAATTACCTGAAAAAATAAATAAAGTTATTGAAACTGCAGAAGAACAAGTTAAAAAATATCCTGAAAAAATTGAACAAAATGATTATATTACTAATCGTATTCAAAAATTAAGGTCATCTGCTCAAAAATTATATACAACTACTTTTAAAACTGGTATTATTCGAGAAGCAGAAGTATTATTTAGAAAAAGAGGATTTATTCAAAGTTTAAATACTGATCAAAATGTAATGGGTGTTGGTAATGGAGTTTTAGAATTATCAAATAATCCAAGATTAATTAGAAATTTTCATGATTATCCAATTACATTATTTACTGATATTGATTATGAAAAATATGATCCACTTAATCCAAATACTAAATTATTAATTAATGGTTTAAAAGATTTATTTCCAGAAGATGAACAAGATGCCTTTCATTATTTAATGTATTATTTAGCATCTTGTTTAGATGGTAAACCAAAAGATAGTATGATTTTTATTATTACTGGTAATGGTTCAAATGGCAAATCTTTCTTAGCAGAACTAGTTAAATCAGTATTAGGTAATTATGGTAAAAAAATGCCATTATCATTCTTAACTGATTCAAGAAGTAAAGCATCTGGTGCAGATCCATCATTAATGGAATTAAAAACTGCTAGATTAGCATATTATTCGGAATCTAATAAACATGAAGTATTAAATACTGCAAAATTAAAAGAAATTACTTCACAAGAAACTTTATCAGGTCGTGGATTATATGAAGATCAATCACAATTTAGACCAGTTTGTCATCATATGGTTACTACAAATTATCATTTTGCTATTAAAACAACTGATCATGGTATTTGGAGACGAATTGTAACTTATGAATTTAAAATTTTATTTACACCTAATCCTAATCCAAATAATAAATATGAAAAAAAAGAAAATACTAAATTTGCTCAAGAATTTACTTATAATGATGAAATTAAAAAATCATTCTTATCTATTTTAGTTGAATATTATAAAGATTTACATATTAATCATGGCGGTTCTTTAAAAAATATTATGAAACCAACAATTGATAAAGAATCTAATAATTACAGAAATAAAGAAGATATTATTAATAGATTTATTGATGATGTATGTATTTATTCTCCGGGTAATAAAACTTGTTTATCAGAATTAATTGATAAATATGAAAGTTGGTATGAATTTAATGTTGATAAAACTGGAACTCCTATTAAATCAGAAATTGAAAAACAATTAGAAAATTCTAAATTAACTAAATATATTGAGAAAACATTAAGTAGTAGAATTCTAAAGGATATTCGAATTTTAGAAGATTCATTAGATGAAGATATACTTTCAAATAATGAAAAATTCTTAAAAGATATGATAGATAATTCAAAATCAACAAATATTGAATATGAATTATCTAAGTATAATCCATTAAATATATAAATTTAATAATCATAATAAAAATTATATTAATAAATTTATTTTTTACTATTTTTTTTAATCTAAAAATTTAATTATATCTTTTTCAATCAATTCATTTTTTCCAATTAAATCTAATGTATTATTTTCCATCATTCCTTTAAATTCTTCACCACCTCTATTTTTATTTATTTCTTTATATTCCAATTTAATTGTTTTATTATGTAATATTAATAATATTGTTGTATTTATACTCATCCAAATAAATAATTTAATTAAATTAGAATTATCGGTTTGATTAAAATATAATATAATAATATTACATATAACTATTAATATTGATACTATTATTATATTACCAAATAATAATGTTATTAATTTATTACCAAATATATATTCTTCTATCCTTTTTTTTTGATCTCCAATTGAAATTGGCATAATTATTTAAATAATTCTTATTATTTTATTATAATAATAGTAATTCTAATAATTATATTAATAATAAATATAATTTTTATATTTATTATTACTAATATCCATAATCTTCAGATTTATCAAATTCTAAATTACTAATAATCGGAATATTTGATTCATTAAAATAACTTTCAAATTCTTCATCAACTGATTCATTACCAACTGATTCATTATCTATAGATTCATTATCTATTGATTCATTATCTATTGATTCATTATCAACTGATTCATTATTAACTGAATTATTATTAAATGAGTTATTATCTACTGATTTATTATCTACTGATTTATTATCTACTGATTCATTATCTACTGATTCATTATTGACTGTTTTATTATTAATTGATTCATTATTAACTGATTTAATTATTTTTTTATTAGGTAATTTATTTTGTTTTATTAAGATAACATTATTAGTAGAATCAGGAGTTTTAGTTAATTCTGATTTAGTTACTTTGGTAGATTCGGGGATTTTAGTTAATTCTGATTTAGTTACTTTGGTAGATTCAGGGATTTTGACTTTATTATAATTTACTTGAATTGCATTAATATATTGTAATAATTTTTTATTTAATATATTTTCATTTTCTTTTAATTTTAGAATTTCATTATTTAATAATTTATTATTTTTTTGTAATTCTAAAATAATATTTGCATTTTTGTTATGTAAATCTTCTAAAATTGTTATTTTTTTTTTTAATATAAGATTTTCATTAATAATTTTTTTTTTATCATTAATAATTTGTTGAATTTTATTTTTAAAAATATCTAAACTTGTTTTATCTGGATTAATAAATTTTGAAAAGATTTTATCTTTTTCTAATAAAATAATAGTTAAAAATAAGTCTTGAAGAATAATTATATTTTCATCTTTATCATGATGATCAATAATAATATATAAATGATTTGTTATAATTTTTTCAGTAAATTCTTTTATACAATTAATTAAAGATTCATGAAATAATTTATTTTTTTGCTGTTCCCTAATTGAATTCCATAAATTATTTGGTACAAATTCTGAAACCATAAAATCAACACATTCTTTATGTGTCATAGTTGTATATTTAGTAGTTGAAATACAATAAGTATGAATACCTTTTACTATTTGTTTAAAAAAATCTTGTTGACGAGAAAATTCAACATAACTACTTAATAAATTTTTATAAGCATCAGTAATATTACTATAAGTTCCTTGAAATTTTAAATTTTTTGCCTTAATATAAAATTCATTATAATATAAATTTACAAAATATGAACCGATAATATCAAATTTAGATAATGTAGATTGAGAATATTTATTAATAATAGTTTTATTTGTTTCTCTTAAGGACATACTATTTAATTTAAAAATATTTAATTAATAATATTATATTTATCAAATTAAATTTAAAAATACAATTTAAAATTTTTTTAGTAAAGTATAATAGATTAAAGAGTGAATATAAAAATAATATATTATATATTATAGCGGTGCTAAGTTAGATTAACAATGACCGAAATTAATATTATATTAGATACAAATTTTCAAGAACTTAGTGAAACAACTATAAAAAATGATAAAGAATTATTTTATGAATTATTAGATAAAGAGTTTAATATTTATCAATTAAATAATTATAGTAAATATAATATTCCATATAATCAAATTTTAAATGATTTATTATTAAATGATAATTATTTAGATTATGAAAAAGATTTATTTAATATTTCTTCAAGTAATATTACTAAAATTATACTCAAAAAACTTTTAATATTTTTTAATCCAATTGTTAAAGATATTATTCATATTAATAAATCTACTATTATTAATAAACAAGCATTAACTATTAATTTTCCAATAGATGCAAAAATAGAAAATAAACATAAACATACAATTAATCAAAGAATATCTTCAAATTCTTATTTTATAATTTATGGTTTATATAATAAATTCTTATTACAATCTAATTTACCCTTTAAATTAGATAGTTATAAATATATTAATGATATAATTATAAAATTTTTATCATTTATTAAATCAAATTTACATATATATTTATCCAATTTAAATTATAATAATAAAGGTTTTTTTGATATTAATAAAATTAATAATGAAGATTTAAAACAATTATATAATTTATATATTTCGAATTATAATTTATTTATTAATAATTTTTATTTATCACATAATAAGTTTTTAATAAATAATAAAAATATTGAAAATTCTGTATATATAAAAAAAATAATAAAAGATAAAAAATTAGTAGATAATAATTATTCTAAAAATTATATTTCTTATTTTAATACTTTTTTATCTTATAAAATAAATGATTATTTTAATAATCATAGTTATTATTCATTTCAAGCAAATAATTTATTAGATTTATATGAGCAAATTTTAATATATTCCATTGATAAAGAAAGTATTAAAAATCAAATTAATCTAATATTAAATAATCAAAAAAATCAAAAAGAATCTTATAATAATAAAAAAATTATTAATGAATATAATTTAAAATCTATTCAATTAGAATTTCTAACAAGAAAAAAATTTCCAAATTTATTTAATCCAAATAGTAAAGATGTAATTTTTCATAAACATAATCAATTTAATTTAGATAATTTACCAAAAAAATATAAAGATATTATTTTAATAGAATATAATAAATTACAAACATTATATAAACAAAATAATAATAATAAATGTAAACATAAAGAATTACTTAATAATTTAATTTTAACTAATAATCAATATCCTATTGTTGAAGAATTAAATAAATTAATATCAGGTGATCCTAATAATTATAATCAATATTATAAATGTTTATTATGTTCATATAATTTAATATGTCCACATGTATTAGAATATTATAATTTATTATTTTCTAAAAAAGAATTTAAATCTGAACGTAATTTTTCAATTCGCCAACATTTAATTAATAAATATATGACTAATGCAAAAATTAATATGATTTATTATTGTAAAGTATGTGGAGAAGAATTGGGGCGTTCTTTAGATTTAGAACAAAATATAGAATATAAAGATAAAATTAAATTAAATACAACTGATTATACTGATGAAACATTAGAAATTATACGTAATAATGCAACACATATTATTTATTCATATATTATATTTACGACTTTAAATATTAATATTTCAAAAAAATATTTAATAAATTATGTTGTAAATTCAATAATAATTAATATTAATATGATTGAAAAATCATTAAGAAAATCTAAATTATATAATGAAGAACATATTATCAATTTAATTGATTTTAATAGTATTATTTTTATTTATGCAACATTAATATTTATAATGACTAAATACCCATATATTAGTTTTATGAAATCTGGGAAAAAATATTATTCTGGAGGTCGTGATAATATAATAGTACCCAAAAAAATTGAGATTAAATCAAATAAAGATTTATTAAATTTAATTAAAACTAGATTTAAAGAAGCATATGAAATTATTATATCAACTAATAATATTTTATTATTTAAATTAAAATATAATAAACAATTTGAAAAAATAAAAGAATTATTAATCAAAACATATAGTATTGTCGCAAAAAATGATCAAATGACATTAAGTGAAAAATCTGAAAAAATATCAAATTCTAAATTATTAGAATTTAGTAGTATTTATAATTATTATTATTTAATTAAATCTATTTATTCAAATTATCCATTAACAATATTAAGTAATGAAAACCCAACATTTAAATTTAATAATAATTTATATAATTTCAATTATACAAAACTTAAAAAAAATGAATATGAAAAAATTTTAAATATTCATAATATTGATTCTAATAAAGAAGAAAATCTATTTAATAAATTTTCTTCTTTAATTATTGATGAAAATTTATTAGATAAAATTATTAAAAATAATAAAATTTCTAACTATAATGAATATAAAATTATTTCATTTAATTTATTTTATTATAATATTAAACATGAATTATATAATTTACCAATATATGAATATATATCAACTGATCAACATCATATTAATAATAAATCTAAATTTATCTTAAATAATGTATATATTGATAAACTAAAAAATAATTTAGATAATAATAAAGAATATCCAATAATTAATAAATATATAATTTTATCTCAATTAGTTAAATTATATGAAATTGAATTAATTAATAAAAATATTAATTTAAATCTATATCCATTTAGTTTAATATCTTTAAATAATTCCAGATATTATTATACAAAGAATTTAACTTTAAATTTATTCTTTTGTTCTATTGATGGATTACCTCATAAATTTGATATTTATATTTATATTGATTCAAAAAAATCTGAGTTTGTATTTAATAAAAAACAATTAGATAATAATATTAATGAAATTTCAAAATTACAATTTTTAGATCATAAATGCTCAAAATGTAATCAATATCAAAATTCATTAATAACATCAAAAATATCAAATCCCAATATTATAAAATTAATTAATGATAATAATGATAAAAATGGATTTTTTAATTTATATATTAATGTATGTCCGATTAGTATTAAAAATAAAACTACTAATCAATATGAATATCAATTCCATAAATTTAATTATAAAGAAATAAATTATGAAAATATTATATGTGAAATATGTAAAATTAAATATATTGATTTATTAAATAAAAATAATGAAATTTATTTTAAATTTAATAAGGAATATGAAGATTATAAATTTAAAAAACAAAATATTATTAATAATAAATTAATAGATATGTCTCATAGGATTAATAATTTAAATAATTTAAATATTAAAAAAATTTATTCTCTTGAATCTATTAATTTTAATATTTTAAATAATAATTCTACATTATCAATTATTGATTATATTAATAAAATAAATTATGATACTATATTAGTAAATTTTTCTAAAGAATTTAAAATTAATATAATATTTTTACAAAAATTAGGTTTAACTGAAGGATATAATTATGATGAAAAATATTTAGATTCTATTAAAGATAATTATAATTTATTAAGAATAAATAAATTATTATCATATTTTAGATCTATTTTAATTTATTATAATTTATTAAAATATCATAAAAATTTAATAAATTATTATGATTTAGATTTTTTAAATATTATTAAAAAATTACAAGAAAGCTCTTCTGAAATATCATTAAAATCTAAATGTGAAAAATATTTACCTAATATTAAATATAATCTTTTAGATTTAATGAGAATATTAAAATTAAATTATGATAATGAATTTATTAATAAATATTTAATTAAATTACTTTTACAATTTATATTAGATTTAAATATTATAAATAAAGAAAAATTTGATAATAAATTAGATTCTTTTATTAAATTTATATTTTCAAAAATATTAAAATTTGATGAATTATTTACAAATTTTAATTATTCTCAATTAAAACAAATGTTTAATGAAGATAAATTTGATATTAATTTATCTTTTCAAGAAAAAGAAGAATTTAATAATGAAGATGATGATGATTTATTTGGTTATAATGATTTAAATATACAGTTTGAAGATGAAGAACCAATAGATGAATAATAATAAAATATTAATGGATTTATTTTAATAACTATGTATTTTTTTTGAATTTTTAAAATAAATTAAAACTTATTTAATATAATAGAATTAAAAAATTAAATCATTAATTATGATTGATAATTGCTTATTATACTTTTTATATAGTATAATAGTATTAAGCATTCTAATTATTATTTTATTATCTTCTGATTTTAATAATGAATCATCTTTAATTCCTTTCATTTCTACAATAGGATTGGGCGGTATATTAACTGTTAGTAGTAAATATTTTTCTAATAATTCTAATAATAATATTAAATCTGGAAGTCTTGATAATGATTTAGCAAAATTATTAAATATTCCTAATAATATTGAAAATATTGAATTAGATTGCGAAAAAGAAATTAATAATTTGAAACAAAAAAAACAAAATAATGAAATGGCTATGAAAAATATAGAAAATGATATGAATACATATTTATCAGATATATATAAAAATAAAATTACAAATTGGTATAATCCAGATATAGATTTAAATAATAGACCTATTATACAAATTTTAAATTATAATAAAAATAAAATAATTAAA
>Ga0214923_10005425_pt1 | contig 14825 bp, 11 predicted proteins | sample LL1510_MetaG_FD_177993 | JGI IMG/M metagenome (GOLD analysis project Ga0214923, IMG submission 177993) | Freshwater microbial communities from Lake Lanier, Atlanta, Georgia, United States - LL-1510 | ecosystem: Environmental > Aquatic > Freshwater > Lake | place: USA: Georgia | collected... | reverse complement strand
CCGCCACTCTGGCAAAAGCCCTCAACTTTCATCTCCCTGCAGGCGTCCGAGTCCTCTCCGTTCGACGTGAGAAACCGGGCTTTCACGCCCGCTTCTCTGCGAAAGGAAAATCCTACCTATACCGGATCGCCAACACCGATCCTCTTCACCCGCTCGAAATCGGTCGGGCCTGGCACGTCCCCCGCCCGCTTGATCTCCCCTCGCTTCGCAAGGCCGCCAAGATTCTGACTGGGAAACACGACTTCGCCGCGTTTACCTCCAACCCGGGGTACGAACGAAAATCGACCATTCGCAATATTCGTTCCATTCGGATCGTCAAAAAAAAGAGCGGTGTTTTGGAACTAACCTGTGAGGGGGACGGCTTTCTTTATCGAATGGTTCGGAATCTGGTCGGAGCCCTAGTCAAAGTCGGCCAAGGTCGACTCACCCCCATCGAACTCAAAAAGATTCTCCACTCCCGCTCCCGCTCGACTGCTCCTCCCACTGCACCTGCTGAGGGCTTGTATCTTTTAAGTGTAAGATATTAAGCCAACACCTTACCTAGTCGCTTCGTCGTTTCTTCTCGATCAATTCGACTGGCCGCTACATCAAGAACAAGCTGTTCCCAAACATCTGTATCCAACTTCTCTTGGTTCAAGCATCCATTTTCAGACAGAAAAACCAGGCAGGTGGCCAGTGCCGTACGTTTGTTGCCATCGATAAAGGGGTGGTTCCGACAAAGGTAGAATAGGTAGGCTGCGGCTACTTCCACAGGTTCTCTGAACATCGGTTTTCCCATCATGGTGGCTTGTGGCGCAGCCACTGCCGAATCCAAGAGGCCTTCGTCCCGAATTCCCGCCGATCCGCCATGAGCCTGCAACACTTCCCGGTGAATGGCTTTCACCGCCTTGATCGTAGGATGGAGAAGATCCTTTTTCAAGAAAGCCGACGGAAAAGCTCCTCATTCTTCCCGATAATCCGCTTGGCTGACTTGGCAGCCTGTTCAGGGTCAATGAGAGGCTTGGTCGGCGTTAAAATGATCGATCCTCCGTCATGACAAGTCACACTCACCTCATCCCCTACCTTGAGATGGGCCAGCTCCATAAGGGCAGAATCAAAAATAATGCCCTGCGAATTTCCAATTTTCGTAATCGCCTTGATCATTGTGTAATACTATGTTTTACAGCTTATTTGTCAAAGCTCTTTCGCCCTCTTCGGGGCCGGCCCTCTAATTCTTACCCGCAGCTGTTGATATCTGCTCGATTTTAGGAGATGCGTAGGAGTAGTTTTCCGCTTTCTTCATCCAGGTCCAACCTGCGATTCCCAAAAACATGGCAATTAGAAGGAGGAATATTGCTCGGACTTCAATTAGCCTGCCACTTGGGACTCCGGAGCCCTTGTGTCTGACTGCTCTCGACCCGAAGAAAAACTTAAGAAATTCCATGTTCTAATTTTGGTTGCCTCCAAACCATCTCTCAACCCCTTTATTGTGATTTTTTTGTGACAATCTGCTCATTCAATATTTGTGAACTTTCAGCATTGGATACGCCTTCAGGCTCGGCTAAGAGTTCATGTAATCCCCTTAAGGCCAGCAGCTTGGAAGGATAGTTTTTAAATTCAGTGCCAGAGGTGATCGTTTTCTGTTGTGCTACTAAGGAAAATAAGCTGTTGATTATTACACTAGTTAGAACTTTTTGCCTTGGACTTGGTAGTCGTTGATTTATTCGTTTTTGGGACCTTCTTTGAAGCTGACTGCTGCTGTAGGAGCGCGCCCACTTCATTAAGAGCTTCTTGCGTAGGTTCCGTTTGGGGTTGGATAAGCCCACTCTCCCCCCTGCGAATCGCCATTACTGTCGATTCCCTCTTTTCGTCGAGTTTAATTCCAGCCCGAGATTGACTGAGGAGCACCTCAACTGCATTAACCATTCTTGCTCTAGGATGTCCGTGACTAAAAGTCTTGTTCCAAGCTAGGTCCCATGTTTTTAGTGCCTCTTCCTGTTGCCCCATCTCAAGCATGACTTCTGCGACGGCACCTAAAGACGGAGGCTGATAAAATCCCACCTGTCCATCGCAAGCAGCCCTTGCAGAACGCAAAACATCAGTCGCACGAGGGTCACCGGCCTTAAAGAGTTCACGCGCAACTTGAGCCCTGATCTTTGGTGTATCATCGATGTCCGAGCCTAAAATTAGGCTGGAACGTATCGCATTCGAAGCAGCCTTCTCGGAAAACTCCGGAAGATTGAGCTTTAACGCAGTCCGGTAAACGGAGAGGTAAGCCTGAGGTTGATCTACGGGAAACATGGTTGATATTTTATCCATCATTCTAAGTAATTCGGATTTAAGATCATCTTTCTTCATTTCGTGGAGTGACATAGAGGCACACCAAGCTTCAAATACAGCTGGTTCCCATACCGCAGGCGTATCTGAAGAAGAAGCCAATCCATATCTTAACTTTTCTGCAAAGATCTTGCTTTGAACCTCCGCCAGATCTGCATTTTCTCCTATCCTGGCTGTCCATTCCTCTGCGTTTTTAAAATCCCTATTCGCAGCAGCAGCATGCGCCAACGCAATAGGGATTGGACGCGGAATGTTGAGAACTAAGCGTTTGCTAATTTCCTTAGCTTTTTGGTAAAACCCCTGTGCAATGGACTGCTGATTCTTATGCGCAAAGGTGATGCATAAATCACATAAAGCAACAACACCGTGATAGCTCTTTAGATCACTAAGAATTTGTGCCGCTGTCTTAGTCCAGCCAACTTCTGCAAGGCGAACACCTACATTACGCGTCTCTTTGTCCCTCACGTCATCATCGCCCTGGATTTCCTTTGCCGACTCAAGAGCAAGGAGTAAATCCTTAGGGATTTGGCTGGCAGGGTCTTGTAATTTTGCACAACCACCAATCACAAAACTGATAAGAAGTGCAGGGAATATTCTATTTATCATTGTTTTTCAATCAGAGAAACGCTGCAAAAACAAAGCAGGGGAGCACCTGCTCCCCTGCCTTGAAGTCAATTATGTTATTCGGTCAATTACAAAGGCATGACACGGACGTGCAGCATTGCTGCGCCCGATCCAGCAGCCAAATCAACCGTTGCCGTTGTATCGGAAGTCGCTGTATACAAACCATTAGTCAAGCCAGTCGCTGTATTAACTGGCAAATATGTCTTTCCACCATCTGTGGAAGTCTGAACAGAATACTGGACTCCGCTTTCAACAGGGAAGGAAACACTGGCGTAAGCTGTAGATCCCGTGCCTACACGTGTTATCGTGGGCATAGGGAATTTAGCAGTGGCGAAACCAGCAGCTGGGGATACCCCCACTGACTCGAGAATCGACCAGCCAGCCAACCAGTTTGCATCTTTGAATGCACCTTGGAAGGCAGTGCTAACAAACCAGGTGGAACGTGCGGCACCGCCAGGTCCAGACACTGAAGGCCTGATGCCACCGGTACGCTGAGCAACACCGCTTTGCAAACGGGGATCCAATGTACCTGCCGTCGGCGCCTGATTCACCAATGGAGACGTGGCAGTGATGGTAATATTGTAAGTACCTAGCAGTGTTGCGAGATCTGGGGAAGTCCCAGTCCAATAGCCAGCTATAGTAGCTGCTCCTGCTGTTCCCTGAATCGTCGAATATTTAAACATAGCGTCCGGTTCAGTAGCAGCGGTAGCGACACCCGCCTCGTTAAACTCACCACCCGATGTTCGGGTAAAGAGGAAGCGATTAACAGAGGTGGTACCATCTGCGGCTGCTGTAGCAGTAGATGCAGTACCACCCTCAAGACGCATCTTACCAGCGTTAGCCCAGATGGAGTTAAACACTTTACCACCCGAGTTTTCTTTCCAATTGATTCCTTTACCACTGTTCCGACCGATTGTGGTGGCATTGAAAAAGGTGAATACACTGTAGGGCAATCCACTTACCGTGCTCTCAGGACCGTCCCACTCACCAGTACAATCACCATAGTTGGCGGGATTTCTTCCCGTAGCTACACCACCCACAGCACTATCATCTTGGAGTTGGAACCAGAACTGATTTTGTCCACGATACCCTTGGTCAATGTCAGCACCATCGTCACCACCAAACAAACCAGCGCAGTAACGAGTGTTTAAGGTGCCACCAAAGTGCTCGAAATCGTCGTCAGCGTTGTTATACACTTCGCAGAATTCCATAACGGTTGCACGCCCAACAGCGCCAGTGGTTATGCCGTTAATTTCATTGTTTAAGCTCAAAATGAATCCACCGTAACGAACAGAGCAAAAACTCATCCGTCCGCTATTGTCATTGTCATCTGTACCACCATACTTTCCACCGGATGCGGAGCCAGCACCCAGCTGAGTTGTTACAGCGGTTCCATAAACAGTGTCATCAATGGCTTGGAAGCCTTCAATGAAGTTGCGTCCAGCCCCAGTAGTTAAGGGATTCGCAACTGGATCGGTAGCCGCAGTACCTGATGCATTGTTAAAAGCCAATCTAGTTTTACCAAGAATCAAAATCCCACCGCAATCACCATCAAACTTAAACTTATTAATGTTACCTGAGGTTGAAGTGGTATAATCTCTGGCTGTATAAGCCGCGCCATTTACTGTCGAAGGGATAGTGCTCGCACCTCCAGGCACAAACGGGTCGTCCACGTTTGTAAAGATAATGGGTGATTCAGAGGTGCCAGGGGCAACAATTTTTGCACCCCTACAAATAACAAGCGCACCTACGTCGGCTGGATCTGTTGAAGAACTACCTCCCGTTGTTTTTGGCTCCATACGCACGATTGTCCCTGGTTCAATCCGCAAAACTGCAGGTGCTTCTACAAAGGTGAGATTCTCGATAATATAGACCTTATCGGCAGTCCAAACTTGGTCCTGGTTGATAACAGTACAACGACCCGCCAAAGGCGAAGTCGAGGCACTATTGACAAGATTGCCAGGGATTTGGGACACACGAACAAAGGTAGTTTGAGCTTGGAGGCTGCCAGCAAGAGCCAGCGCCGCAAGGATTGAGGATGTGATGAGTTTATTCATTTTGTTTATTCCTTTGGATTTTATATTGTTGTTAGATTTATTTCCTGAAACGGCGAAGAGCTACGAGTCCTGCTGCGCCGAGCAACAAGAGCGAAGCAGAGGAAGGTTCCGGTACGGCGGCAGAGCTTAGCACTGTGCTTGAGCCACTACCCGAGGCAGAACCCGTGTAGAGAGCATTGAAGGTTGTGTTCTCAGGTTCATTGGTAAGACCGAAGATGTTTTCGGTCTCAACACTGTCTGGATCCGAACCCAGCAATCCGGTTGTGAAGTTCGCGACAAGCACCTCACGCGTACCACCCGTTGCTGCGCGAGAAAACACAATCGAGGGGGCATATCCCATCGCACTGCTGTATGCCGTATCGGCGGGAAGCGTGTTGCTAAAAGTTGTGAAATAGGAGTCTTGGTTCAATTGCAGTAGACCCCCAGCACCTAATGTTCCAGAGGACTGAAAGATCTGTGTAAATCCTTCATTGCCTCCGGAGCTATTCCAACTGAACCAGTACCCACCATCATTACGAAGGGGGGTGGTAAACACACCCACTTGGATGGTGTAGTCTGTCCAAGCATTGTTTTGGGAATCTTTAAGGAGGGTGCCCTCGTAAGCTGCGATTCCAGTGGTGAATGACTGTGCATTGGCACCTAGGGCAAACCCTAAGGCGAGTGAGGCTGTTGCTACGATTTGTTTGATATTCATGTTGTTTTTATTCCTTTCTTATGAGTTTTTAGACTTACGATAATTTGCAAGAACAAGGGCAATTCCACCTATGAGGAGTGAGCCAGTCGACGGCTCAGGAATAGGTGCGGTGAAGATGTATCCGAAGCCGTCGCTACCCGTATCCTGTGCCGTGCCGTATAGCACGGATACCGCAATACTTGGATCCAGGCTTGGCAACGCATTCGCCACTTGAATCTCTGTGTCTAAAGATGTGCCGTCTGGATAGACAGCACTACTCCAACGGAATGCCGCAGCATAGGTGGCTGTTTGGGCGGTAGGTGCGTTCCATAGAACCATATCCACATTACGCCCTACCAATCCGACATCACTCATCGAGAATACATAGGGTTCGCTCCCATCTCCAAAATCACTGTATGATTTGGTGGCACCTATTACAAATGCTGCACTCACATCCGCGTATGATTTGGTTCCGGCACGGTATTGACTCAGAATATCCGTGGGATTGATTGAATTATTCCACGAACCAAACCACACTTGAGAACTAGGAGCTAGCGCCGCATCTGTTCGCAGATCATATACGGTGTTGTAATTCTGGTAGCCGACCGAGATGTTCGCCGCATTACCTACTTGGCCTGCGACCAACACCATTAAACCGAGCATCGCTAGGGATTTTATTTGCATTTTTGTTGTTCCTTTTTGTTGTTCCTTTTATGTTCTCTATCGAGTTGAGTCCTTACTGCGTGTAGGCGGGGTCGATTCCAATCAGACGTGCATCCGCACCTGACTTTTTGATCATGATGGCGGACCCGGCAGGAATAACGAGGCTATTAGCGGAGCCAGCAGCGTTACCCGATGCAGTCGAACGCCAAGATGGAGCATTTGCACTCGTTCCGTTCCAGAAACCAGAGGTGTATCCACTTCCCGAACCAGCATTAAAGTACGACGCAATCGATCCGTCCGCGCTGATGATTCGCAACTCGTCTGCAGAGGCCACCAGTGTGGAGGACTTCACATACCGGTGAAGACCCGTCTGTGCCAAAGTAGTGTCCACATAATTAGGGGTGGATACGGTGAAAACTGAACCACTCACTCCCTCTAGCAAAGCCTGCAGACGATGCGGGCGGTAGATCCCGGACAAATAGAGTGTAGTAGCACTCGACGTATTCCTCTTAAAATAAAAGCCACCTGACATCGGGATTCGGACGTTTTCATAAGCTACTCCAGCCTGCGAACCCGAAGTAGGTTTCCATGCGGAACCGGTCCAGTAGTAGAGCTCAAGTTTCGCATTCCGAACAACTCCGACGTGATCTGCACCTGAAACCAAGCCACCCTTGATTCCTGACGCCGCTATCGCGGTTGCACTATTTCCGAGGAGACTTCCGAATGTCCAATCCTTTCTGAGCACATACGTGGTTCCCACGTCGAGCCTCTTGTTAAACCCGCCCAGTACGGTCACTCCTCCAGCCGAAATAGCGGAAACTACTTTAACCAACCCAATGTTTGGTCCTGAAGTAATTTCAACCACATATTGATTGTCAGCTGTTGCGAAATTTTCGTCGGAAACACGAGCAGTGCTGACAGTCGGACTTCCAAGCTCGGAAACAACTGCAGCCGTGAACTTAGAATCGGTCACTACCGTGCTCGCGGAAGCCGCAGCCGCAACCAATGTTGTTACCGATCCTTCAAAAATTCCAGGACGGGCAACAGGGATGCCGACAAATTTAACACCAGCAGTCGTTCCAACTTTTGCTGGGATCGCTACGGGCACAAGCGTCGCAACTTCTGCAACACCTGCGATTGAATTGGTATTAAATGCCATTGCCGTGAGCAGAGCCAAAGCGACTGGCGTGATTAGGTTATTTTTTGTTTTGATGTTCATAGTGCGTTTTTCTCCTGTTTGAGGTTGATGTAAAATCTTGGACACATAAAAACCGTAGTAGATCATTTTTTTTATTCCACTACTTTTTTGTGACTTTTGTGTGACAGAAAATCTGAGCTGACCCTCTATGACCTTTGATTATTAAGGATTTATAGATTACCTGATTTTTCCAATTGAGTTTTGCCATCGAATTGCCACAAATCGGATAGACAAAAAAACTCGCAAAAACAAACTTGAGTCGTTTGCGAAAAGATCGCATTGATTGAAAATAGAAGCGGCCTGTTAAAGCCCAACGTTACGATTTGATGACAGAGTAGAGAGCCACTTGAGAAACAGAGCCACCGGCTCTATTTAGTTTATATGAGTTTCAAGGTTAAAGGACATTGGGCTAGTTACCTGATTCTTCTTCTTGCTCTAGCTTCATCCCTACAAGCTGCGACGGTCAAAATTATCCTCTCAGCCACCAATGATGATAGCATTAAGCAAGCCGATGAAATAGAGATAGGTAAATTTATATCCCTGCCTTCAGACGCAGCTCTCAGCATTGGCGCATTTGTCGCGGATCCTGACTCCAATCGAGCCGCAATTGCCGCCCTTCTTTCTTCCGGCTCTGCAGTAACCAAGCTTAACGATTCCAGCATAATCCTTGAATTGGACCCCACTCATCACCGATCTAAAGTCGCAGAAATTTGGTTAACCAAATAAGGTGAGCCGATGAATCAAAGAACAATCACTCTCGCTTTTGCCACCTTCCTGCTGATGACTGGACTGCAAAAATCTTATGCCGCTACCATTTTTGTTAACTACCAAAACTATAATCCCGTAACTTCGACCGATACGAATGAATTGGCAGGCAGCTCGCTAGTGTGGTTTGGGTCTTGGAAGGCCAATACGAACGTTGCTAACGTCCTTTCCAGTTATCTGAGCGGTAACTCATCTGAAGCTGCGTTGTTATCAAATTTTACCCTCGGCAAATCAGCAACGTATGCCGATTTCGGGGATGGGACGGAGCCGATTCTCTTTTCATTCAGCGATGTGGGCCTAGTTGGTGAAAAAATTGACATGGTGTTTTGGAAGGGTTCGACACTTGCTGCGGCAACAGAAGTAGCTGCACTTCGCTGGAACAACTCAAGTTACCCAGATGGCACATCCCTCGACACTTCAGTAGCCATTGCCAATGCCCTCCCGAGTCTCGATCCTGATAATTCTGTAACTGCTTTGTATGGCTCGACCGCAGACACTGGGACAGACGGGGTTGGGACCATCAAGACTACAATCGCCCTAGGCATCACTAGTGGCAATCCCCCAGCTGCAGTCAAAGATCAGCTTTACCCCACATATACAATCACCTCCAATAACGGTGCGACCTCTTACTCGGCCGATGGTCTGCCAACTGGCCTTCAGTGCAATCCTGTTACTGGCGAGATATCCGGAACGCCCACCTCGGCGGGAACTTTTACCGTCACCCTCAGGGCGAACAACCCGCTTTTTGTTGAAGTAACAAAAGTAGTCACCTTTACAGTCAATGCCCCCGTAGGCAACCCTCCCGTCATAACCCCGATTGGGGCTCAAACAGCCTATCGTGGCGTTCCTTTTTCCCTCACCGTATCGGCGAACAACGTTCCCACCTCCTTCACACTCAGTGGTGCTCCAGCGGGCTTTTCGATCAGCGCCCTTGGCCTGGTCACCGGCACTACTGTAGGGGCCGCGGGAACCTCCTACACCCTATCGATACGAGCGAGCAATGCGGGTGGAACATCTGACCCACAGCTGGTTACATTAACTCTCGCCAATCCGACGATCACTCCCTCCCAAAGCAGTGTAAATGGGGCCGTCGGTTCGGCAATTACTCCAATTACTTTCACAGTGCCGCCGGGGAGCAGTCCGTCCTTTGGTTTCCTACCTCAGCCAACTGGCCTAATAATCGATCCGACTACGGGAACCATATCTGGCACACCCACAGAAACGTGGCCGACCAAAGATGATCTAGCTGATGGAAACCCCACTCCAACCCTCGTCACTGCAACATTTTCTAGCGGGGTAACGGCACAAGTTGCTATCGCATTCAATATATTAGGCCCACGTCCTGTGCTACTGGCTCCCGCCCCTGCCGAGCTCGAGGCAACCCGTGGGCAAAAATTTTCACTAATTCTCCAGCGAGCTCTTAACGACGCTGTGGGCCCCTTCACATACGAACAGGTGTCTGGTGTCAATCTGAGTACAATTGGTCTAAACTTACAAACGCAAGCTTCCGGGACCACAATCGCAGGGCTTATTTCGGGAACGCCGAACCAGCTCGGTGTTTATTCCGCCTCATTCCGGGCATCTAACAGCAGTGGGGCAAGCAACATCCTTCCCATTACGATTACGATCGACGCAACCGCCCCCGTGATTAACTGCGAACTAAATCGGGCTGCTGGCGTGGGACTGCCTTTTCGTCATGTCTTTAGCTCGAATGACTCGGCTCAAGCCAAGGCGGTCACAGGTCTTCCTCCTGGACTTACCTTTGAACGAAATGTGAGCTTTAACAAAGGCTTTTATGACATGATCTATGGTGTTCCATCCTCCCCTGGATCTTTCCCCGTCACGCTACAAGCCTCCACCCAGAAAATGAACGGCTCCACCCTTTCCACATCGAGCACCCTGAACATTCAGGTCGACGGCTCAAGACCGAGTGTTGCCTCCTTAGGAATCACCCCCGGCACTTTTCGTCTAAATCAACCCACGTTGACAACCTATGCTCCTGCGGAGGGCTTCTTTCTCACTGGGTCCGACATGGGTGCAAACTCGACTACTTTTATGAATGCCACTGGCTTACCACCAGGGCTTGGTTTTGGGAAAAAATGGAACGGCACCGCATATATTGATGGTAGCACCGCAGAAAAAACCGTAGCCAGGAGAAGAGGATTGATCACTGGAACACCAACGCAAGCGGGAGTTTATCCCATCACTCTTTATGTTCAGAATGGCGCAGGCTACACGAAAAGCACCTTAGTCCTTACGGTTCTCCCATGAAAACAAAACTCTCCTATTTAAATTTCCCGATACGTCGAACCGCTCTTTTGACTTTCTTTTTTATCGCAGGATGGACTTTCTCCATTTTTGCGCAGACCAACACACCCACTGGCACGTATCAGACTTTTACGATCCCCACCGGAACCACCTACCTGGGAGTTTCGATTTTGAAGCCGGCTGTTCTTCGAGGCACGGTTGCCTCCGTTCTTTCCAACACGCAACTCTCCCTCCAAGTGACCGGGGAATCCGCTCCTGATTCAAAAGACTCCCTTTTTCTTGAAATCACATCCTGTCCCACTGATTCAAGCCTGGAGGGGGAGCGATTTTTCCTAGGTTCCGGAGACAAAATAAATTCAGCGGCCGGCCAGAGCAGAATTTTAACGATCCTGACTTCGCCAGAAAATACCCGTAGCAGTCTCCCCCCCACCCTAGCCGGAGCATCGTTTATCGTGTTTCCTGCGTGGACCTTGGAGGATCTATTTGGTGGTGGCACCAAGCCCGGCCGAATCAAGTCTCATCCCGTCGTCGCTTTATCTGACAGCGTGACAGTTTGCCATGCAGCAGGTCAATCGACGTACTGGCTCAAGCCAGCGAAAACCGGATTGCCCTGCTGGAACCTTACTGTGCGTCCTCTGGCCCAAGCTCTGAATCCTATCCTGCCACCTGGGGCAGGACTCATTGTTCGGCGACCTTCTGGAGAGACGTTGCGATTTAGCATCTTGGGAGAGAGCCGTCAGCACCTGTTGCGTCGCCCCTTACGCGCCGGCCCGAATCTAATCTCGCTCCCCCAGCCGAATTTTTCCAAGATCTCAGATCTGGATCTTACCCCGCAGCAAGGCTGGACCTCGGGAGATATTTTGAAGATTTGGAATGGACTTGCCTTTCGACGTTTCTCATGGGATTCGTCCCAAGTAAAGTGGATAGGCCTCGACACAGAGATCGACGGAAAGATCGAGGATGTACCACTTCTCGCACCAGATCGCTCTTTCATCTTGGAGAAAACCCAAGCCGATCCTGACTTTGGAATTCGCCCTTTGCCCGAGTCCCTTTAAAAGCTGTAGTTGATCGATGTGGAAAGGTCGAACCCTTTTGTATAACTAAGGTATGTATACTCTTGTCCAGCATAGGTCATCGTCTGTCTAAAGATGGGGTTAAGAAGGTTTTTCCCTCGGAAAGTAATACTCCACTGATCAGCGAAAGATTGAGTTAGATTGAAATCCAAGCTGGGAGCAGGTTGCTCGTAAAGATCTGGTAGATCCAACCCCGCGGCATATAGCAAGGGGCCTGTGACATTATAGAATAAACCTGCATAGAACCCCCGCGCTTGGTCGTCGTAGCTGAGTCCAGCATTGATAATGTAGTTCGGTTGGCCCTGCATGGGTCGTGTCGACTCACCCAAGCCAATGGCCTTTTTTGCCGTAATCTGCGCTTGGGTTAAGGCAACTTCGGACTGAATGTAGGTAAAATTAAAGTTCGCTGAAAAGTTTTTTAGGAACGAGGCAACCTGATCCAGCCTTTTCCGTGACTCAAACTCCGCCCCCCAAAGAGTTCCATTTGGATTGTTGATATATTGGAAAAATTGGGTCCCGCCCAACTGAGCGATTGTCTGCTCAATCGGACGATCGATGTTCTTGTAGAAAAGACTGACGGCAAGGACTTCCCCTGCTCTGGGAAAATACTCCAATCGAAAGTCATAATTATTGATTGAGGACAGCTTCAAAGCCGGGTTTCCAATAAAAATCTGCGAATCGGAGAAGTCCTGAGTCACGACTGCACCCAGTTCCTTGAACGATGGGCGCGCAAGAGTCTGAGACCAAGCGAGCCGCAGATTGACCTCAGGCATTATCTGAAACGTAGCTGCCGCAGCTGGAAGAAGATCCAACTGTTGAATGTCGCTGTTAGGGTTGGGAAAGATAGCGGAGGGTGCGCCCTTGGATTGTAAGTTAGTGTTTTCGAATCGGGCACCTCCTGTGACTGTCAACTGTGGGAACAGTCGGAGGCTAGACATGGCATAGGATGCGATGACCTGCTGGCTGGCATTATAAAAATCGCCGGTTCCACTAGCATTGTAAACTGACCAGGAAAGGGGTTGGTCGTTACCCAAGGCCCCGGCTGGATTGACTAAACCAGATCGATTCTGATTCAAGAAAACATCCGCCCACGTTTGGCCATTGGTAGGGTCTCCCGGCTCCCCAAAGGTCTGATATTGGGGGGGGTCTCCTGCAGCCCCATAAGCGTAGGCGAAGAGGGACTGCTGATAACTACGCTGCGAATTGTCGATGTAAAATCCTGTCTTGAACTTACTGGGATTCTCTTTCTCTTCGAAAAAAGGAATGCTGAAATTGACGATTGCGTTGTAGGAGTTCTCTGTCAAATCACGTGAATACCTTTGAAGGGGTGACCCGCTGCCAGTAAAAGAAGGGTCGTCGGTAGCCAACTGGGAGTACACATCTGTCTTTGTATCATAGCGGCTCTGAAATAGTCGTTGATCAGGCTCATTGAGCTTGGCTCTCCCCAGGCTTCCAACCCAATCGATTTGGAGATTTCTGAGGGCCGACACTTCGTGTTCCCCAGTTAATTGAAGGTAGGCAAGCTGACGCTCCGAATACTGTAAGCTGGTATATTGGATCGCCTCATTCGAACTAACCTGATTTTCGAAGCTATCGGCTTGCTGAAAGTCTGTGGTGTCTGTTGCCTGCTCATTAAAGAGCAAGTTCATCGAAACTTTTTGGTTTTTTTGAGGCTGGTATCCCATCCCGAGGAGGGTTCCCCAAAGAACCTCCTCGCTGCCCTTGTCATCCGCGGCGATAAATTGATCGGTAAGAGAGAACGCCCCTCCCGATTTCGTAACCTCATAGTTCGCCCGCGTGGCCGCTGGATAATAGGTGTACTTATGCCGATAGCTAAATGCCCCAAACGTACCAAAAGTTTGATCTGGACCAATTTCAACCGAATCACCCCCTTGGAGATTCACACTGTAATTGGGGCCGACGGCCTTTCGGGTAAATCCAGATACTGGGTTCATCTGTTGCATGGCAGAATTGATATTTTCAGCCAGGAGCAAATCTGCCTCGTTGGCAATCGTAAGCCTCTGAGGCTCAGAAGCCGAGGCACCTGGAGTTACCCCTGCAATTGGAGGTGGCGTTTTGAGATTCGGATTGTTAATCACACTTTCGGGAATCTCTCGCCGGCTCGCATTCATACCAAAGGGTCCCGTCCCACCACCTGCATACGTTGGAAAAGCGGAATTGAAGGTAGCCTGACTGTTGTACTCAACCCCAACGGAGACTCCAAAAGAAGGTTTTTCCGGAAACTGTTTTGTTCGAATGTCGACGCTACCCCCTGTAAAGTCCCCAGCTTGATCAGGAGTGAATGTTTTCGAGGTGTTAATACTCTGCAGAACAGATCCAGGAAAAAGATCCACATTGACGGCTCTTTTATCGGGATCAGAGGTAGGCAACCTGCCCCCATTCAGGAGCGTGTTAACATAACGATCACTGAGACCCCGAATCACCACATACTTTCCGTCCACCACCGAGGTGCCCACCATAGATTTGAGGGCCTGCCCGGCCGTTGCAGCCCCCAGTCGGGAGATAAGATCAGCCCCGATCGTATCCAAAACGGCTGTCGCTCCCTGTCGTTCTGCTAGTAGACCAACCTCCGAAGTCTTCTCCAACTCTCCCGGCACAACCAACTCCTCCATCTCCTCAACTTCAGCAATCGTTTCAACCCGAACATCATTGAACGTGCCCGAGGAAACGCTGATCCCAGGGACCAGCTTGGGAAGGTATCCGCCACTTCGAACGCTGAGAGTGTAAGCGCCAGGGGGAACACCGCTGATAGTGAAGTTTCCCTGATCATCCGTCATGGCTCCGAACGGCGTGTCTATGATGACGACAGAGGAGCGCGCGATAGGTTGACCGAAGTCGGAATCAACCACTTGACCACGAATGCCCCCAAATCCTTGCCCCCAGGAGTGAGAGTTGATTCCGACTGCCAAAAAAAAGCCAAGGTATAGGGAACGCCGAATTGCGGTTCTCATGAGCACCCCTCTTTTCTGAATTCATTCCGGCAGAACCAAAGGTCAACTTCGCTTTCAATACTATATCTTGTGAACTCGAATCCAATAAGTTGTGGTGACAGTTCAATGACTCTTCACAAGTTGTTAATTTTATGAGCAACAACTGGTTGAACCAATTCAGGCCGTTACCAGCATTCGGCAATGGCAAGGGGTGTGTATTTTAATCTTCTGACAGTT
>Ga0214923_10005424_pt1 | contig 14825 bp, 13 predicted proteins | sample LL1510_MetaG_FD_177993 | JGI IMG/M metagenome (GOLD analysis project Ga0214923, IMG submission 177993) | Freshwater microbial communities from Lake Lanier, Atlanta, Georgia, United States - LL-1510 | ecosystem: Environmental > Aquatic > Freshwater > Lake | place: USA: Georgia | collected... | reverse complement strand
ATCTCGGCGTACCACCGGTACGTGTTGATGAGGGCGCGAAGTTCGATGCCCCACGCATCCGCAATCGGTTTGCCCATCTCGACACTGAGCATCGTGGCCAGTTCGGTGCGGTGCTCCTCCATCAGGGCAACCCAGGCGAGCATGAGTTCTTTGCGCTGTTTGGGCGCCATGCGCGGCCACGGGCCTTCCTCGAACGCACGGCGAGCGGCTGAAACGGCCTGCTCGAGCTCGTCGGCGCCGGCGTACGGCACGGTCGTCACGACCGAACCATCGCGCGGCGTGATGAGATCAACGCGGTTCTCGTCACGCCCGGCCTGCGGCTTGCCGTCGATGATCATGGCGGTTGGCCACGTCAGCGAGTCGGCGTATGTGCCCCACTCGGCTGCGGTCTTGGTCGGAAACATCGGGGGTGTGGTCATGAGAACTCCTTAATCAACGGTGAGCACAACGCGGCCACGAATCTCGCCGCGACGCAGTCGGTCAAGTGCTTCCTGGGCCTGGTCGAGAGGCATGGTTTCGACGTGGTGAGCCACGCCCTCGCGACGAACGTAATCGAGCAGTTCGTGCAGTTCCGGGATGCTCCCCCAGATCGAACTCGACACAATCGCCTCCGACGGAATCACGCCCACGCCAAACTCGAGTCGACCGCCGGCAAGACCGACCACGAGCAGAATGCCCTGACGGTTGATGGCCTTGCCCGCAGCAGCCATCGTGGAGTTTGCACCGACGAAGTCGATGACGGCGTCGTACTTGAGCCCCTCGGGGAGCGCGGTGACCGCGTGATGCGCGCCGAGTTCGAGCGCGGCGGCGAGTTTGTCGTCGGCGAGGTCGAGCACGGTGACCTCTGCGTTGGTGAGCTTCGTCAAGAACTGCACGGCAAACTGGCCAAGCCCGCCGGCGCCGATGACGAGGGCGCGAGCGCCATCGTGCTGAAGGTGCGGAAGCGTGCGCTTGACGGCACGAAACGCGGTGAGCCCTCCGCAGGCGAGCGGTGCCGTCTGCACCGGGTCGAGATCACCAATCGGGATGAGGTACTCGCGACTGGGGACGAGCATGTACTGCGCGTATCCACCGTCGTCGACCACACCGGCTTCGTGCGAGTTGGCGCAGATCATCTCGTTGCCCGCAGTGCACTGACGACAGTCGGGCTTGCGACAGCCCCAGGGGGCATACACGAGAACGCGGCCGAGCTCCGCATGCTCGCCGACGACTTCGTGCCCGAGCACGATGGGGGCGGGCCCACCGAAGTGCCCGTCGGCGACGTGAATGTCACTGTGGCACACGCCACACGCGACCACGCGAATGACCTCTTGACCGGGGCCAGCGACCGGGATCTCACGCTCCTGTGCCACGAGTGGTTTGTTCGTTTCGACCAACACCATTGACTTCATGTGCACTCCACGCTGAGATTATTGCCGGCTAGAAGCGCGGTTGGTTGCCGAGCAACTGACCTGCCGTTACGCTATGAAAATACTATATATCCGAGGCTCGGATTTGGCACTCAAAGATGAGGAACCATGGCAAAGAACACGCCCGCGACAATGGCCGACGCCGCCAAAATCATCGCTGACAACAACATCCACACGGTCGAGTGCATCTTCACCGACACGTGGGGACTGCCGCGCGGAAAGCGCCTCCCCGTCGAGCAGTTCCTCTCGGGTGCGGGCTTCGCCATCGCCGCCGTCGCGTTCTCGTGGAACTTCCGCAGCGATGTCGAATCGACTCCGTGGTTTGACAACGACATGGGCGCCCCAGACATGAAGGCCGTGCCCGATCTGCAGTCGTTCCGCATTGCGGGGTGGGAAGACGGCATGGCCACGGTCATGTGTGACATGGTCGACGGCCACACCGGCGAACCCATCACGATGGATGCGCGCGGCATGCTCAAAAAGACCATCGCCGAGTTTCACGAGATGGGCTACCTCATCAACATGGCGACCGAGCTCGAGTTTCACTTGTTCGACGAGAACTGGAACCCGATCAGCGACCAGGCCTACTGCTACTCGATGGACCGCGCCGACGAACTCGAGAACGTGATTGGCGGGATTCGCCACGCACTGTTGCGCACCGGCATCGAGGTCGAGGCGAGCAACGTCGAGTATGGACCATCCCAGATCGAAATCAACGTCAAGTACGACGATGCCCTGACGATGATGGACAAGACGATTCTGTTCCGCCACATCGTGCGTCGGGTTGCGCGCCAGAACGGCCTGCACGCCACGTTCATGGCCAAACCGTTCAACGGAGGCGCCGGCTCGGGCATGCACGTGCACCAGAGTCTCACTGACCTCACGGGCACAAACGTGTTCGCCGCAACCGATAGCGACCACGCCGTGCACTCGGATGTCATGCGCAAGTACCTCGCGGGCGTGCTCAAGCACAACCTCGAGCTGCAGATCATCGCCCAGCCGACGATCAACGACTACAAGCGCATCGTTGACTACTCGTTCTCACCTACGCAGGTGTGCTGGGGTCTCGACAACCGCATGGTCGGTGTGCGGTGCATCACGCATCAGGGCCCAGGCACTCGCCTCGAAATTCGGTGGGCAGCCGCCGACTCTAACCCCTACCTCGTCGCACAGGGCTACCTGCAGGCGGGCCTCGACGGGCTCCGCAACGACTACGAACTGCAACCGCAGTCGATTGGCGACCCACACGTCGACGAGAGTCTCGTGCGTTTCGAGACGAACATGCGCGACTCGCTCGCCAACTTCTCGAACAGCGCGTGGGCGACGCAGTGTTTCGGCACCGATTTCGTCGAGAACTTCACGGTGATGCAACAGAATGAGATGGCGGCGTTCGCCCAATGGGTCACCGACTGGGAGACCACCCGCTACCGCGACGTCATTTAGTCGCCTTCACCGAATCCAAGGGAATGACCGTGTCGAAAACAATCCTGCTCATCACGCACGAAGAGACCGTCGCATCCGACTACGGCTACGTTGCGGAGTATCTGACCGAGCTCGGTCACACGGTGCTTCACCACGAGGTGTTGAAGGCAACGCCCGCCTACGACGGGTTCCTCGACGCGAACACCGACTTTCCGTCGCTCGACGGGCTCGATGCGGTGATCATGTTCGGCTCGTTCACGCACGCCTACAACCCGGACACGCGCCCGTGGGTCGAGCGCGAGATTGAGTTCATTCGTTCTGTGCGTGACCGCGGGACTCCCTACCTCGGCATCTGCTTCGGAGCACAGCTCCTCGCCGAGGTGCTCGGTGGTCGCACGGTCAGAAACGATCGCATGGAGGTCGGCATGATCTCGTTCGATACGACGGCCGGATGCCCGACCGCGCCTGGCCCTTGGTTCTCGTGGCACAACGACAAGGTCGAGCTGCCCGACGACGTCGAGATCCTCGCGCAGAACGACTACGCACCGCAGGTATTCAAGGCCGGCAACTCACTCGGTGTGCAGTTCCACCCCGAGGTCACGAAAGAACTCATGGACGAGTGGCTTCGTGTGGGCGGGGATGAACTCACGGGCACGCTCGACGCGGCTGAGTTCCGCCGCCAGTGGGACGAAAAGGGTCAGTACGCGCAGGCGCACGGGCGCGAGCTCATCGATTGGTTCCTGACCGTGGAGCCTGTTGCTCCTGTTTCCGCGTAGTTCAAACGATTCGCGGCTTTGACCATTGGGCTCACCAGGTCTCTGGATAAGCCAAAAAAGTTTCGCCAGCACCACAAAGCTCGCAGGTAGTCGCACGCTTGCCAAATTCGTCGAAATGTCGAGTTTCACCGCCGCACGAACGACAATCAATGATCGCTGCACCACCTTGGGCAACCGAATCGGTTGCGTCTGGAGTGGCTCGAATCTGATGCCCGCAAACGCGGCAGAAGTTAGCTACCTGTCCATCCGCGTAACAAACTGGACAGTCAAACTTTTCGATAAGTGACTTCGAGCAGTGGCTACAAAAATTACCGCGCACTACGACGACGTTGCAGTGCGGACATGTCTTGAAGTTGTCGATCAAAGGTCCGCCACAATGATGACAAAAGGAACCGATGACGTCAGTTCGTCGACAATCTGAACAAATCATCACGACCCCGAGCTTCTCCTATCCAAACAATTAGTTGTAGTCCTCGGCATATACAGCGACATCCATAGACGCGGGGCAGCCCCAATGATCAAATGCCTGTTGACCGTAGTTGCTCGCCGCCACCACGGACACAATCGAGCCGTCTGCGTTTGGAATCACGTGGACATAGACGTAGTCACCGCCAGAGGTAGGAGCATAGAGTTCCCAATATCCTTCGACGGGCGGACTTGTCGGCGAGGAGCTCAGGAACCAATTCGCTTGATTCCATTGTGTTGCGTTTGAGCTTGGGCAATATGCATAGATTGCCGAAGTTACAGCCTCCACGACAGTCGTTGCGGTGGGCAACGAAGCTTGCGCCTCAGCTGCATCGGCGGCCGCCTGTGCCGCCGCTTCGTCTGCGGCGGCTTGCTTTGCTTGCGCATCAGCAATTGCCTGCTCTTGGGATTGAGAAGTTGATTCGCCCGACGTAAAGACATTGCCCTTCCCATTCGCAAAAAAGGCAAAGGCCACAATGACTACGATGACGATCGATATGACCCAGCCGATGGCTCCACCGCTTTTCTTTTGTGAGGGCTCATACGTTGGGTACCCGCCTTGCTGCGAGCTCGGTGTGGCAAGGTCTGATGTTTTCAGTCGCGCACCACATTTGCCGCAGAACGTTCCGGACTCATTTTCCGCATCGCAATTTTGACACTTCATAACCTGTCCTCGTCTTTCTATGAGTTCGCAACCTGCGGCTGAATGCAATGGGCGCAATATGCCCCGTCTTCCCCAGCCCTTGGAATGGCTTCGCGGCCGCCACAACTTGGGCATACGTCGTCGACCATCACAATCCGATCGAATTGCTCAAAGCACGCGAGGCACACAACCCATTTGTTTTTTCTTAGCGCGGGCGACAACCGACTTTTACCGCACGAAGGACAAGCCCCCGTGGCGACAGGGTCATTGGTACGTTTTTCATCAGCAGACATGCCGCACGATCGGCAGAATCTACCTGTTTGGTTATCTGCTCCGCAATGGACGCAAACTCGAGCCCCCAGAGATTCCCCACAGAGATGACAAAAATGACTGTTGAGAACTTCTTTCAAGCATGAAGAGCAAATTGTTGTTGTGTGATCAATGGCGGATCCGCACTTCGAACAAAAAGCATCATTCTGGTCGTGGGCGCCACATTTTCCACACGTCATGAGATTCCATTCATATTCCAACACGACATCAGAACGTTAATTCATCAGGTTGTACCAAAAGTACCCGCATAATTGTCTTGTTCAAAGTTAAGTGTGTGCCGTTGTCGCGATAAGTCGATGACGCGAGCACCACCAGATCGCATACGGTGAAGGAAATGACCTCATGGCGTTTTGTCGTAGCTGCGGTGCCTCGGATCAAGATGAAAAGTTTTGTTCAGAATGCGGAAAGCCGACTGGGAACCAAACTGTAGGTACGAAAAGTAGTCCGACCAAACCACCCGCTCCAAAACGAGAATCACCCAAGAGCACGTCAAGAAGTTCGGCAAATGTCTGCCCCGAGTGCAAATCTGCCGACGCTGTGCAACGAGCTGCAACCGTCATCGATGGAGGAAATTCAACCACTCAGGGGTCTGCCCTCAGCATCCCCATCAATGGTGGTCAATGGACCACAACGGCCTTTGCTTCTGCAAGCACGTCGAATTTGGCTAGTCGACTCTCGCCTTATTCGATGCCCAGAGCGCGACTCTGGCCATGGATTCTCCTCTTCACCGGCCTGATTGCATGGTTTGGGGGTAAGTGGGCGTTCGAGAGCATTTTTGCGTCCGGGGGCTATCACTACTTCGGCCCGGATTACGGTGAGATGCTGTTGTCGGCGATGGCGTTGGGTATTTCGCTCGCGGTTGGATTAATCCCTGCAATACTTCTGGGTCTTCTTATGCGAGCCATCGGAAACGCGACGTGGCTTTCAAATGCTCGCGCGAATTGGGGGCCCCGAGCCTCTCGCGTTTACAACGCTTATTACTGCTTCCGTGATGACACGATGTTCGACAGCGGCAATCACGGTCGACCTGAGCAATTCGTTTTCGACGCATTCAGCTAGAGCGAGCGCAGAATGCATGCGCAAGACCAACGTCACGTATTTGAACTGCCGTTGAAACCCCTAATTGGGCGAAAGGTCAATTGCCGTTATCGTCGCGGTGGCTAAGTCGTCTCGCGCCGCTTCATCGTGAAGTACCGGATCTCCTGGTATTCCTCGAGACCTTCGGCTCCGCCCTCGCGACCCGTACCCGAGGCCTTGACGCCACCGAACGGCGCGGCGATGTTAGAGAGCAGCCCGTTGTTGATTCCGACCATGCCGGTTTCAAGCGCCTCCGCCACGTTGATGGCACGGTCAAGGTTTTCGGTGAAGACGAACGCAGCGAGTCCGAACTCGGTGTCGTTGGCCCGCTCGATGACCTCGGCCTGGGTCTTGAAGCGCATGATCGACGCAACCGGTCCGAAGATCTCGGTCACGGCGATATCCGCGTTCGCCGGCACGTTATCGAGCACGGTCGGTTCGAAGTAGCTGCCGGGTTGGTCGGGTGACTTGCCGCCGGTGCGCAGCGTTGCGCCCTTCGCGACGGCATCATCAACGAGTGCTTGAAGGCGGGCGACAGCGCGGTCATCCACCACCGGACCGAGCGTGACCTCTTTGTTCATTGGGTGACCGAGCTTGTGAGCGGCCATCGCCTTAGTGAAGCCCTCGATGAACGCGTCCGCGATGCCTTCTTGCACGAACATGCGGTTGGCCGCGACGCAGGTCTGTCCGCCGTTGCGCATCTTGGCGAGAATCGCACCTTCGATGGCGCGGTCAAGGTCGGCGTCGTCGAACACGATGAGCGGAGCGTTGCCGCCGAGCTCCATCGAACTCTTGACGATGTTCTTCGCCGCGAGCTCCATGAGCTTGCTACCCACGGGCGTCGAACCGGTGAATGAGATTTTGCGCACGCGATCGTCGGCGAGCAGGGTCGAGCTGAATCCGCTCGAGTTGGTCGTGGTGATGACCTGCACTAGGTCGGCGGGCACTCCCGCCTGAATCATGAGGTCGGCGACCACGACGGTGGTGAGCGGGGTGAGGGCAGCGGGTTTCACCACGCACGCGCATCCTGCAGCTAAGGCCGGTGCGATCTTGCGAGTGGCCATCGCCATGGGAAAGTTCCACGGAGCAATGAGCACCGCATTACCGACGGGTGCACGGCGAACCAGGATGGTCGCGTCTCCGGCAGGCGAATCACGGTAGAGACCCTGCGCGCGCAACGCCTCTTCGGCGAACCAGCGCACGTAGTCGGCCGAGTACTGCACTTCGGCGAGACCCTCGGCGAACGGCTTACCCATCTCGCGACAGATGATGTAAGCGAGGGTCTCTTTGTGCTCGATGAGCTTGGCATAGACCGCGTGCAGAATGTCACCGCGGTGGCGCGGGCTGGTCTTGGCCCAGAGCTTGCCAGCGGCATCCGCTTTGGTCAGCGCCTCGAGCGCCTGCTCGGGTGTGTGGTCGGGCAACGAACCGATGACCTCGGTGGTGGCCGGGTCGGTGATGTTGAACGACTTTGCGGCCTTGATCAGGTGCGCCGTGCTGACGCTCTTGAGTGCTTTGTCGCTCGCGGCGAGCAGGTCAGCGTCGGGGGTGAAGTACGACATGGGTTCTCCTTACAGGCCGCCGCGCGCGATGAGCTGCGCTGCGATGACGTTCTTCTGAATTTCGTTGGTGCCTTCGCCCACGATCATGAGCGGAGCGTCTCGGAAGTAGCGCTCGACGTCGTATTCGGTCGAGTAACCGTATCCACCGTGAATACGAATCGCGTTGAGGGCGATTTCCATCGCAATCTCCGACGTGAACAGTTTGGCCATACCGGCCTCCATGTCACACCGTTCGCCACTTTCATACTTTTCGGCCGCAAAACGCGTGAGCTGCCGAGCGGCGGTGAGCTTGGTCGCCATTTCGGCGAGGTAGTTGCCAATCGACTGGTGCTTCCAAATCGGCTTGCCGAATGTCTCGCGCTCTTGCGCGTAGGTGATCGAATCCTCGAGCGCAGCGGCGGCCACACCGAGTGAGCGAGCAGCCACCTGGATGCGCCCAACTTCGAGACCCTTCATGAACTGCGTGAACCCGTGTCCGGGTGCGCCACCGAGGATCTGCGCGGCGGGGGTGCGGTAGTCGTCGAACGAAATCTCGCACGACTCAACGCCTTTGTAGCCGAGCTTGGGGAGGTCACGCGAGATTGTCATGCCGGCACCGGGTTCGACCAGCACGATTGACATGCCCGTGTGGCGTGGCTCGGCTTTGGGGTCGGTCTTCACCAGGAGTGCGATGAGGCCGGAGTGACGTGCGTTCGAAATCCATGTCTTCGAGCCGTTGATGACGAGGTCGTCACCGTCGGCCCGCGCCACCGTGGTGATGGCTTGCAAGTCGCTTCCGCCGCCGGGTTCGGTGAGCGCCATCGTGGCGCGCAGTTCGCCGGTGGCCATGGCGGGCAGATACTTACTCTTCTGCTCGTCGGTGCCGAACATCGTCAGCAGTTTGGCGACGACCGTGTGGCCGCCCATGGCGCCCGAGAGGCTCATCCACCCACGTGCCAATTCTTCGGTGACCGCCACGTAGGCGGGCATTGAAATGGGAAGGCCGTCGTATTCCTCGGGGACGGCAAGCCCGAAGATGCCCATTTCTTTCATCTGATTGATCCACGCGGCGGGGTATTCGTTCGCGTGTTCCACCTCGTTGACGGTGGGCTTCACATCCCGGTCAATAAACGCTCGGACGGTATCAACGAGCATTTGCTCTTCATCGGAGAGGCTGTACGAGCTGGAGTTCGAGGACATAAATGCATAATATATCGTGCAGAACTTCTCCGGCAAGGAGAGCCACCTCCGCATATTATGTAGACACTGCTTGTGCCGGAAATTTCTTGCCGGATGCGCACTGCCAGACGAGGAGACACCGCCGGTATGAATGCTCAGCTTCGACCGATTCGCGTTCAACTCGGCGATGAGGCGGCGGCCTACCTGCGCGACCAGATCACCTCGGGCAACTTGCCCGCCGGAGCTCCGGTTCGCCCCGAAACAATCGCCGAAGAACTCGGCATCTCAACGACGCCCGCGCGCGAGGCACTCCAGGCCCTTCGTGCCGAAGGCTTTCTCGACCTTGCTCCCCGCCGTGGCTTCACGGTGGCGCGCATCGACGGCAACGACGTGCGGGACATGTTCCTCGTGCAGGCCATGGTCGCCGGCGAGCTCGCTGCGCGGGCCGCGGTCAACGCGACTCCCGACGTGGTTGCCCGCATGCAAACGATTCACGACGACCTGATTGCAGCAGCGAAGCGGGATGACCTTGCTCAACTCGAAGAGCTCAATCACGCCTTCCACCGCGAGATCAACCTCGCCGCCGGAGCACCCCGTCTCGCCTGGGTCATCAAGCTCGTGTCGCGCTACGCACCGAGTCGCTTCTACGCGTCGATCAACGGGTGGCCCGAAACCACCGTGCACGACCACAACGGATTGCTCTCTGCTATCGCCGCCGGCAACGCGGAGCTCGCCCGCACCGAGATGGTCGAGCACGTGCGCCGCGCGGGTGAGCAACTCGCCCGTCACGTCGACGCGCGCATCGCGGCTCAGGGGTAGCGCCGGAAGCACTTCGGCGCGACCAGCTTGCACTCGCGCATCCGCGAAATATAATATATTCTTGTTGCGGTTCGACCTCAGGTCGCGACCCTAAAGTTAAGGATTCCGCCGATGAAAATCGTTGTGCTGATGAAGCAGGTGCCCGACACGTGGGGCGAACGCAAGCTCGATCTGTCGACCGGCTGGGCCGATCGTTCGGGTGACAACGTCATCGACGAAATCAACGAACGCGCGCTCGAAGTCGCGCTGACCATCGCCGATGCAGACAAGTCGTCCGAGGTGGTTGTCGTCACGATGGCTCCCGGTGATGTGAGCGAGTCGCTCAAGAAGGCGCTGGCAATGGGATGCGCATCCGCCGTGCACATCGTCGACGATCAACTTGCCGGGGCCGACGTGGCACTGACCGCCGCGGCTCTGGCTGCTGCCGTGCGCGAACTGGGCGCCGACCTCGTGGTCGCCGGTAACGAATCGACCGACGGTCGCGGAGGCGTGGTTCCCGCGATGATCGCGGAACACCTTGGCCTCCCCCACCTGGGTCAGCTTGGGCAGATCGAAGTTTCGGGTTCCACCGTGTCGGGCGTGCGTCAACTCGACGAGGGCACGCAGCGCGTGCACGCTGAACTGCCGGCCGTCATTTCGGTCAACGAGAGCAATCCCGACGCACGCTTCCCGAGCTTCAAGGGCATCATGGGCGCGAAAAAGAAGCCGGTCGAGACGCGCACACTTGCCGACCTGGGTGTGAGTGCGCCGGTCGCCAGGACGGCCGTTGCATCGACGGTTGCTCGCCCACCGCGTTCGGCGGGAACCAAGGTTGTCGACGACGGCACCGCCGCCACGCAGCTGGCCGACTTCCTCGTCTCGAGCCGGCTGGTCTAGCGGGAATTTCAAGGAGAAATCATGTCGAACGTTCTCGCCTTCGTTGAGCTGACCGCCGCGGGCACCCCCGCCGGCACCACGCCCTCGCTTCTCTCCGCAGCGACAAAGATCGGCACGCCCGTTGCCGTGATCGTCGTTGCACCCGGGGCCGCAGGAAACCTGCCCGCCACGCTCGGTGAACTCGGAGCCGCGCACGTCGTCGTTGCCGAATCAACCGACGCCAACTCCGTGCTCGTCGCCCCCGCCGTCGCGGCCCTCGAAGCTGCCATTGCTGAACAGAAGCCATCCGCCGTTCTGCTTCCCAACACCGCGGACGGTCGCGAGATTGCCGGACGCCTGGCTGTGCGCACGGGTTCCAGCGTGCTCGTTGACGCGGTCGACGTTGCAGCGAAAGGCAGCGACATCATCACCACCCACTCGGTGTTCGGAGGCAGCTACACCACCGAATCGAGCACAACCGGTGGCCTCGTCATCGCCACGGTTCGTCAGGGTTCGCCCGAGGGTCGCAAGCCCACGGCCAAGCCCGGTGTCACCACCGTCTCCGTTGACGTTTCGAGCACACGTGCCGGAGTAATCGACTCGGTTGAGGTGCAGTCCTCGGAGTCCTCGCGTCCCGACCTTCGTGCTGCGGAGCGCGTCGTCTCGGGCGGTCGCGGACTCGGCTCGGAAGAGAAATTCGTTCTCGTCGAGCAGCTTGCAGATACGCTCGGGGCCGCCGTGGGCGCATCCCGGGCCGCCGTCGATGCTGGGTTCATCGGCCAAACACACCAGGTGGGCCAGACCGGTGTGACCGTCTCGCCCCAGCTCTACGTGGCCCTCGGCATTTCGGGTGCGATTCAACACCGCGCGGGAATGCAAACCGCCGGCACCATCATCGCCATCAATAAGGACGCGGACGCCCCGATCTTCGACGTCGCCGACTTCGGCGTGGTGGGTGATGTGTTCACCGTCGTGCCCGCGTTGATCGCTGAGCTGGAAGCACGTCGATGAGTCGCACGAAGCAGCTGGCCATCGGCATCCCGGTCGCCATCGTTGCACTTGTGGTCGCGGTGCTCGTTGCGCGCTGGTGGCGAGAGACCGACGCTGGTCTCGCGTTTCTCGCGCAGTTTCCGGGCGAGACGCCGCTGCCCGCCAACGCTCCGGTTGGTTTTCCGTGGTGGCTCAACTTTCAGCACTTCTTGAACGCGTTCTTCATCGTGCTCATCGTGCGCACCGGCTGGCTCGTGCGCACCACGCAACGACCGGTCGCCTACTGGACGCGCAACAACACCGGGCTGATACGCACCAAGGGGACCCCGCGAAAGATCTCGCTTGACCTCTGGTTCCACCTGTCGCTCGACACGATGTGGGTCATGAACGGCGTCATCTTCGTTGTGCTGCTGTTTGTCACCGGCCAATGGATGCGCCTCGTCCCGACCTCGTGGGACGTGCTACCCAATGCTTGGTCGGCGGCCATCCAATATGCCTCGCTGCAGTGGCCCACCGAGAACGGCTGGGTCAACTACAACTCGCTGCAACAGCTCGCGTATTTCGCGATTGTGTTTGTTGCGGCTCCATTGGCAATCCTCACCGGCATCCGCTTGTCGAACGCGTGGCCGGGCCCGAAGGCGCGCATCTCGCGCATCTACCCGCTTGCGCTCGCCCGCGCGGTTCACCTGCCCGTGATGGTCTTCTTCGTGCTGTTCGTCATCGTGCACATCACGCTCGTGCTCGCCACCGGGGCGCTTCGCAACCTCAACCACATGTATGCCGCGAACGACGGTGATGGATGGGCGGGACTCATTATCTTCGCCGTCTCGCTCGTGCTCATCGTCGCCGGGTGGATCTTCGCGAAGCCAGCGTTCTTGCAGCCGGTTGCGTCGATTTCGGGCAAGGTCACGCGGCAATAGGTTGCCTGTTAGCTGATTCCGAACTCGCGCAACACGCGTTCGGTGTCGGCACCGAGTGCCGGAATCGGCCCCATCACCGGTTCGTACGACTCGGCCGTCACCGGCGGAATCAGGCTACGCGCGGTCTCGCCGTTGGGCAGGCCCACCTCGCGCCAGCGGTTGCGCGCGGCGAGTTGCGGATGAGCCGAGAACTCGAGCATGTTGCGCAACTGCGCGTTGGCGACTCCCGCCTCTTCTAACCGGGCGATTGCTTGCGTCACGGTGAGGGTGGAGAAAACGGCGTTGATCACATCGTGCAGAGCGGGGCGGTTAGCCACTCGTTGTGTGCCCGCATCAAAGCGCGGATCGGTCGCCACCGATGCGTCACGCAAGACGACATCGCAGAACTTGACCCACTCGCGTTCGTTCTGAATCGAGAAGAAAACCGTGCCGTCACTCGTGTTGAACGGCCCGTACGGTGCGATGGTGGCGTGTTGCCCACCGGAGCGCGCCTGAGGCATGCCACCGTATTCGGCGTAGAGGTAGGGCTGCATCATCCATTCGCCCAGCGCTTCGAGCATCGAAATCTCGAGCACATCCCCCTTGCCCGTTCGACCGCGCTGGATGAGCGCCGACAGCACCCCGGAATACGCATACATGCCGGCCGCAATGTCGGCGACCGACGTGCCGACCCGGCTGGGCACCTCGGGCGTTCCCGTGATGCTCACGAGCCCCGATTCACACTGCACGAGCAGGTCGTACGCCTTCTTCTGCTCGTACTCGCCGCCGCGACCGTAGCCCGAAATAGAAACGTAGATGAGCCGCGGGTTGAGTGCGGTTGCCTCGGCAGGGCCGAGTCCGAGTCGCTCGATGGCGCCGGGCGCAAGGTTCTGAATGAAGACGTCGGCCTGAGCAACAAGCGCCCGCAGAGCGGTGATGCCCGCCTCGCTCTTGAGGTCGAGCACGACGCTCTCTTTGTTGCGGTTGATCCAGACAAAATAGCTCGCCTCGCCGTGCACGGTCGTGTCGTACGCGCGGGCGAAGTCACCGGCGTCGCGTTCGATCTTGATGACGCGCGCACCGAGGTCGCTGAGTTGCCGGGACGCGAACGGCGCGGCCACGGCCTGTTCGAGACTGATGACGTTGATGCCGTCGAGTGGGAGGGGTGCGCTAGTGCCGGTCACGCGCGGTCCTTTCGACGCAGGATGCTCTTCGCGCGATCGACCACGGGCTTGTCGATCATCTCGCCGTCGAGCTGGGTGGCACTGCCCTCGAGCGCGACAACTTGGGTGGCCCAGGCGACCTGCTCGTCGGTCGGCGTGAAGCCGGCGACAACGGCAGCCATCTGAGCCGGGTGGATGCACATCTTCGCCCCAAACCCGAACGCCACCGCCCGGCGCGATTCGCTTTCGACCGCGTCGAGATCCTGGATGCTCACACTCGGCGAATCGATGGGAGCCGCGAGGCCCGCCGCTCGCGACGCAATGACAATCTGCGCTCGTGCCGCGTCAAACACGGCCGGCTCGGTGGCGTTCACGTCACGTGCGAAGTCGACCGCGCCAAACGCAAGTCGCGCAACGCCCTGCGCGCGCGCAATGTCGTTCGCGTTGGCAATACCGGCCGCGGTCTCCAGCAGGGCCACAACGGGAAGCCCCAGCTGTCGGTGAATCTCCTCGACGTCGTTGGCCGACTCGGTTTTGGGGAGCATCACGCCGAGCAATCCGTGGTCTGGTTGAGCCACGAGTGCGCGCAGTGCGACGAGCTCCTGAGCGAGATACGGGTCTTGAGGGTTGACGCGAACGAGAGCGCGCACGCGTGAGGAGCCAGGTGTGAGGGCGTCGGTGACGTGCGCGAGCGCATCCACTTTGTTTGTCAGTGCGACAGCGTCTTCGAGGTCGAGAATCACTACGTCGGCACCTGAGTCGACGGCCTTCGCGAACCGATCCGGGCGGTCACCGGGAACGAAGAGAAAAGTCGTGGCGTGTGCCACAACCTCGCTCGAACCCGATGCCTCTGCCATGCGAACCACTAGCTGCCGACGACCGGCGGCAGGCTCGACTCGTCGGGGCGCGAACCGGCGACGCTCGGCAGGTGACCCTTTTTGTAAATCATGAACGAGCGCTTGAACGAGACGACAATGGTGCCGTCTTGATTGAAGCCCTCCGTGGCGACCGTGACGACACCCATTGTGGGGCGGGATGCGGATTCGCGCAGGTCGAGCACCTTCGAACGCGAGTAGATCGTGTCGCCTTCGTACACGGGTGCCGGCATGCGCACTTCGTCCCAGCCGAGGTTGGCGAACACGTTCATCGAGAGATCCATCGTCGACTGGCCCGTCACGAGGGCGAGCGTGAACGTCGAGTTCACGAGTGGCAGCTTGTAGGCGGTGCCAGCGGCATAGTTGCGGTCGACGTGCGTCG
>Ga0214923_10005422_pt1 | contig 14836 bp, 13 predicted proteins | sample LL1510_MetaG_FD_177993 | JGI IMG/M metagenome (GOLD analysis project Ga0214923, IMG submission 177993) | Freshwater microbial communities from Lake Lanier, Atlanta, Georgia, United States - LL-1510 | ecosystem: Environmental > Aquatic > Freshwater > Lake | place: USA: Georgia | collected... | reverse complement strand
GACCATCGCCCGACTCTCGCCCCGCCCAGGCTCCGCCTTTGCCCCCGCCCGGCCTGACCTCGTGGTTCGACCCGAAGCTACCTTTGTGAAAGACGGGGATCGATGGGTTCCACAAATCGAAGGCGATCTTCTTCCACGACTCCGAATCAGCGATACCTACAAAGATATTCTGGGCGACAGCTCGTCCGACGAACAAACTCGCTCTTACTTGAAAGAGCGAATTCGTTCCGCTCGCTTTCTTCTTCAATCCCTGGAACGCCGGCAAGAAACAATTCAGAAACTTCTGGAGGTCATCGCTCATCGCCAAGCCGACTACTTTTCGCAAGGTCCCTCTGCTCTTCACCCCCTCACGATGAGTGAAGTCGCCCAAAAAGTTGGCGTGCACGAAACCACCATCGGCCGTGCGGTTGCAAATAAGTATGTCCGCACCCCCCATGGGGTTGTTCCATTGCGCTTCTTTTTCGCTACTGCCCTTGGCGGAGAAACTGCCACAGGTCCCGCCGTGGCCAATACTCAGGCAAAACAGATTTTGGCGGAAATTGTTGGAAGGGAAACACCCCGTAAGCCCTACTCGGACGCCGTACTGGAAGAAATGTTACGAGAACGCGGAATCCCCATTGCCCGTCGCACCATCGCGAAATATCGGACCGAGCTCGGCATTCTGCCTGCTCATCTTCGTCGTCGCTCGTGATCGCCTCCCTCTCCGCACTTCCGACCGTTTTCTCGATTGGCCTTCAGCGTCAACTCGCATACCGCTGGAACTACCTTCTGCGAGCCCTCTTCAGTGCCATGCCTCTTCTGGTCTCTTGGGTCTTTTGGGGTGCCGTGTTTGAGGGCAAATCCACCGTCGGATCCTATACCCTCGCCAGCCTACTGACCTACTACGCAGTTCTTCTCATCGTGGAATCGGTCAGCTCCCCTGCGGATGATGACTTTCAAATCTCACGCGAAATACGGGAGGGCACTCTCAACTCAATTCTTCTGCGTCCTCTGCCTTACGGACTGTATCGGGCCGCCCTCTTTCTCTCGGGACGGTGCGCCTACCTCGTTGCTGCCGCGATCCCCGTTCTACTCTGCTTTTTTCTGCTTTCACGTGTCGTCCCCCTTGAGCTCGGCTCGATTGATTTGGCACGGGGAATTCCCGCAATTCTCGGCTCTGCTCTTCTTCAATTCAGCCTGACGCTCTGCCTCTCCCTGACCTCCTTCTGGCTTCTGGATATCAGCGCCCTGATCTTTCTCGTCTATTCCCTCGAATTTTTAGCAGGCGGCCACGTATTCCCCTTGGATCTTCTTCCTCCTGTTCTCTTCCGTTTCGCCCAGTGCCTTCCCTTTGCTTACGAGTACTGGTTTCCCACTGCGGCCTTGTGCGGAACTCTGTCTCCCTCCGCTTGGCTGACCGGAATGGCGATGCAGTTTGGCTGGGCTCTCTTTTTCATTCTCGTGGCTCAAGGCATGTGGAAAGTAGGCCTTAGAAAATACACCGCCGCAGGCGGATAAGATGAGTTCCCTCTTTCATCTTTTTCGCCTTTGGCTGATCCAACTTCGGTATGCCACAACTCGCGAACTCGCCTTCCGGGCGAATTTTTTTATCTGGGTGATCGTGGAACTGTCCTGGTTCGTTCTTCAACTCGCTTTTGTCGACGTTGTTTACCAGCACGTCGACTCCATCGCGGGCTGGAGCCGTCCCCAAATGATCGTCTTGGTTGCGACCAATCAACTCATCCAACAAATCTTCACCGCTTTCTTGATGCCCGGCTTGGTGAAACTTCCCGAATCGGTTCGAGATGGAAAACTGGACTTTATTCTTCTCAAACCTGCCCCTCCCCAATTTCTCATTAGCACGTCGCACCTTGAGATTGGCCCTTTGGCAAACGCCCTGATTGCCGCCGTTGTCGTTGCCCTCGCTCTTCACGAGCTCCACATCACTCCCTCCCTGAGCACCCTCCTTCTCTATGTCGTCCTCATCTTTGCTGGGCTTCTAACCCACTACGCTCTGCTTCTCTCCCTTGTATCTCTCACCTTTTGGATCGTTCAGGCCGAATCGGTTCTGCTTGGCTACTACAGCATCTTTCAGGTCGCACGACTTCCACGTGAGGCCGCCACTGGCTGGTTTCGCATTCTATTCACCTTTGCTCTTCCCCTTCTTCTCGTTGCTAATATTCCTGCCTCCACTCTCCTGCGCGGCTTTGAGCCTGCATCCCTTCTCCTGTTTCTCCTCACCTGCCTGACCGCCGCTATCTTTGCCTCCCTTTTCTTTCAACTCGGCCTGCGTCAGTATCAAAGCGCTTCCAGTTGAGAATTACCCAAAACACAGGCTAGTATTGACCGATGCTTGCCACCTCCATCCGTGTTACTCAGCCTCGCCTGCTGAAGGAAACCGCACAAACCCTCCGCAAGCTCGGGCTATCCATAGCGTCTTCATCTTCTCCTTCTCCCCTCACCATCACCCCCTACCCCTCCTCCCGATCATCCCACTTTCCCGGGAAAGTGGGACAATCGCACCCGTCCGTCCTTCCACTCCTTGTCCCCACTTCCACCTCCCCCGCCCGCAATCTCTCTCTCCTACGTAAACTCGCGACCTCTGCCCCAGGCCCCTTCTTCGCGACCGGAAAAGCAGGCCAAATCAATGCCGCCCTCTTCGCCGCCGCTTGCCTCGCCCCCACCCACCCCAAAATCCGTCGCGCCCTCCACCTTTTCCGCTCCCGCCAAACCCAATCCGTCCCTCAAAAACCATGAGCCCTCAACCCAACCCCCACGTCGCCGACCTCCACCCCTACGAGCCTGGTCGACCCATCACCGATGTCGCCCGCGAACACGGACTCCACCCATCCCAAATCGCAAAACTCGCTTCCAATGAAAATCCTCTCGGCCCCTCCCCCCGAGCCCTTCAAGCCATTCGCGATTCCCTCGACCTCACTCACCTCTACCCCGACGGAGCCGGCGTCGACCTACGGCAAGCCATCGCGAAGCTCCACGGCCTTACCCCCGACCACGTCGTCCTCGGATGCGGCTCAAACGAAATTATCGAATTCTGCTACCACGCCTACACTCTGCCCGGAAAAGGCAAAGTCCTCGCCTCCGCCTACGCATTCGCCGTCTACGGACTTATGGCTCGCCTCTTCGGTGTTCCTTTCGAGGAGGTTCCCGATCGGAATTTTCATCACGACCTCGCAGGCTTCTCGGCACGTCTCACCCCTGATGTTCGACTCGTATTCATCGCCTCCCCCAACAACCCCACCGGTACCCGTATTTCAAATGCTGAGCTCACCGCTTTCGTCGAAAAATTTCCCGCCGGCCCCCTTCTCGTCCTCGACGAAGCCTACTACGAATTCATCCCTGAACCTCCCCCCTCCATCCAGTGGGTAAAAGAAGGTCGCCCCCTCGTCGTTCTTCGCACCTTCTCCAAAGTCCAAGGCCTTGCCGCCCTTCGCATAGGCTATGGCCTCGCCCGCCCCGACATCGCTGCCGTTCTCCAAAAATCCCGCCAGCCCTTCAACACCTCTGCTCCCGCCCAAGTCGCCGCCCTCGCCGGCCTCGCCGACACGGATCACGTGAAAAAAACCGTCTCCATGACCGATGCGGGCCGAGATCGCCTCCACTCCTTCCTTAAAAAACTCAATCTTCGCTTTATTCCAGGCACCGCAAACTTTGTCATGGTCGAAGTCGGCGATGGAGACGCCGTTTTTCTCGCCTTACAAAAGAAAGGCATCATCGTCCGCCCTCTTCGCAGTTACCGCTTGCCCACATGGATTCGCATCTCGATCGGCACACCCGAACAGATGGAGCGCCTTGAAAAAGTTCTGCCCGAAATTCTTGCCCAAAAAAAATGACACTCTCCCGAATCGCCATTCTCGCCCCCGGTCTCATCGGCGGTTCTGTCGCCTTGGCCGCGTCCCGAGCTTTTCCAAAAGCAAAGATCATCTTGTGGACCCGCCGCGCAGAATCCATCCCCGCTCTTCGCTCCGCCTTGCCTAAAGCAGAAATCGGGACTGAACCCTCCCTCATCGCTGGCTCCGACCTCGTCGTCCTAGCCGCTCCGCCCTCTGCTCTTGTCCCTCTCGCTCAAAACATCCTTCCCCACCTTGCTCCCACGACTCTTGTGACCGATGTCTCCAGTATCAAAGGATCCATCGAAAAATCCCTAACCCCACTCTTCCAAAAAAAGGCCCGTTGGATCGGATCCCACCCCATGGCAGGATCCGAAATCTCTGGCTTTGCCGCCGCACGACACGACCTTTTTCAAAATGCCCCCGTCATACTCACCCCCACTTCCACCACCTCTTCCGATACTCTTCAAGACGCCACCTCCTTCTGGAAAGCCTTAGGCGCTCACGTCCTGACCATGTCTCCCACAGAACACGACACCCAAGTCGCACAAATCAGTCACCTCCCCCACTGCGTTGCAACAGCTCTCGCCGTCACTGCAGGTACGCGCGCTCTTCCCTTGGCCGGCTCTGGGTATCGAGATACCACCCGGATCGCTGCAGGCCCAGCTGAACTCTGGTCAGAAATCCTTCTCGAAAATCGCGCGGATATCCTTGCGGCGCTCAAAGAATTTCAAGGCTCCATCACCCGCCTCGCCAATGCCATCGAACAGAAAGATGCTGCCTCACTCAAAAATATTCTTCAGGAAGCAGCCCAAATTCGCCGCTCCCTATCCCACTCATGAAACAGATCGAAATTCGCCCCCTACGTAAACTCGATGCAGAGTTTTCCGTTCCAGGAGACAAAAGCATCTCCCATCGGGGGATTCTTCTTGGAGGCATCTCCTCGGGCACGACCCGGCTTCGCGGTTTTCTGCCTGGAGAAGACTGCCTTTCGACCCTCCACGCCATGCAAGCGCTGGGTTGCCGCATCGATCGTGTCGCACCAGACGAAGTCCTGATCGAAGGCAGGGGAGGAAAACTCCTCGCTCCAGCCGAACCCATCGATTGCGGTAACAGCGGAACCACGATCCGACTTCTCTCAGGAATCGTCGCAGGCTACCCCTTCACGACCCGCCTTTTTGGCGATGCCTCCCTCTCCCGCCGCCCCATGGCCAGAATTGCTGATCCCCTGCGCAAATTCGGAGCTGAACTTATTTGCGAGGGCGCAGGAGACCGTCCTCCACTGACCATTCACGGAAAACAACTCAAAGCCATCGACTTCTCCAGCCAAGTGGCCAGTGCCCAGGTCAAATCATGCTTCCTCCTCGCGGCCCTTCACGCCTCGGGGAAAAGCTCTTTTACAGAGCCCACTCTGTCCCGCGACCATACGGAGCGACTTCTCCCCGCATTTGGCGCCAGTTTTCGCACGGAGAAGAAGTCTATTATCCTTCACGGCCCGCAACGTCTCGAGTCCACGGAGTTAGATGTCCCGGGCGACTTCTCCTCTGCCGCATTCTGGATGGTCCTCGCAGCAGGCTTACCCGGAGCAAAGCTCACTCTTCGTAAAGTCGGACTAAACCCCACCCGCACCGCTCTTATCTCCGCTCTTCTCCGCATGGGCGCAGGAATCATGGAGAAGGTCGAGCAACCCATACCCGAACCACTCGGCACAATCACAGTCATGGGAGGAGAACACCTCAAAGCCACGCAAGTCTCAGGGAAAGAAATTCCCAATCTGATTGATGAAATTCCGATTCTCGCCGTAGCCGCCGCGTTAGCTGAGGGCACAACAGAAATTAAGGACGCGGGCGAACTCCGACACAAGGAAAGCGACCGACTTGCCGTCATCACAAAAAATCTTCGCCTTTTCGGCGTCCCCGTGGAAGAAAAGCCCGATGGCCTTTTGATTGAAGGCGGTTGTCGAATTGTCGGGGCCGAGGTGGAAAGCCATGGAGACCATCGGATCGCAATGTCCGCCGCCATTTTAGGTTTCTTTGCCAAGGGCCGAACTCTTGTGAAAGACACGGCTTGTATCGAAACCAGCTACCCAGGCTTTGCGAAGCAGGTTGCTGTGATCCAAGAACTCGGACGCTAAGCCATGCTTCATCCTGTCATCTGCATTGATGGGCCTGCCGCATCTGGCAAAAGCACCGTAGCCCGACTCGTAGCCCACGATCTCGGCTACACGTACGTCGATACGGGTGCCATGTACCGCGCCTTCACCTTTTTAACGCTCGAAGCGGGCCACGACCCCGCCTCCCGCCCCCGCATGAAACAGCTTCTCGAGAAGGTCGATTTTCATGCGGAGATCCAAAACAGGGAAATTACTTTGCGCGAAACCAACCGTGATCTAGCTCCCCACACCCGCCTTCCCGAGGTCAACGCCGCTGTATCCATCGTCTCCACTCTTCCCGAACTTCGCGAGTACCTCGTGAATCTTCAACGCAAGCTCCGCCTCTCTGCTCCCCTCGTGATGGAGGGACGCGATATCGGCACGGTCGTCTGCTCCGATAGCCCATTCAAATATTTTATCGATGCGTGTCCAACCGTTCGGGCAGAGCGCCGCCGCAAACAGGGAGAAAAGGACAACCTCGCCGCTCGGGATAAGATCGACTCCTCCCGCTCTGCCGCGCCTCTTCTTCGCGCTGCAGATGCCACTTTATTAGATAGCGGAAAAAACGATGCTCGATTCCTTGCCGACCAGATCGTTCAAGAGGTTCGCTCGCGTCAAAAACCTGGCCCTACAGTTCCATGAAGGTTTGTCCTGCCTGGTTTCACTTCATCCGCCTGATCTGTCTTACCTTTTTTAAGATCTTTCACTCCTTCCGAACCTTTGGGGCCAGCTCCCTACCCCCGGGCCCACTCATCCTCGCTCCCAACCACGCGAGCTATCTGGATCCACCCGCTGCAGGGTGCGGCCTCTTACGCGTCACTTACTACTTGGCACGCCACACCCTGTTCACTCCCCCGATCTGCTCTTGGCTGCTGCCGTCGATCGGATCGATTCCTGTCAATCAGAACTCCCCTGGCCCCTCCTCGCTCAAAAATATTTTTGAAGTTCTAAAAAGAAACGGGACTCTCGTTCTTTTCCCTGAAGGCCAGCGCACCTTCGATGGCACTCTTGGAAAAGCGGAGCCTGGAATTGGAATGATCGCTGCCCGAGCGAATGTCCCTGTGGTTCCTGTCCACATTATCGGCAGCCACGAAGCCATGCCACGAAATGGAAGTTGGCACCCCTTTCGCCCAATTCAGGTCGTGTATGGCCAACCCATGTGCTTTCAGGGCGACCCCAAGAACAGGGATGAATTTCAAAAGTTTGCCGATCAAATCATGGCCGCAATCGCGTCCTTAAAAGTCTCATAGGTCCGACTCAAAACGGGAAAGATCAAAAAATAATCTTCCTCTTCATCTTCTCTCCAAAGCCGTTAAGCTCATCCCATGTCCCCTGAAGCCCTTCTTTCCGGCCTTACCCACGTCCATACGCGTGAGGAGTTCGCGAAGAAAATCGCCTCGGGCCGCTCCCTACGCGTGAAACTTGGCTTCGATCCCTCCGCACCTGATCTCCACCTTGGCCACGCCCTCGTTTTAGCCAAAGTTCGCCAATTCCAAGAGGCAGGCCACCTCGCCGTTATCATCGTGGGTGACTACACTGCCCGCGTGGGCGACCCCACGGGTCGCTCCAAAACCCGCCCTGCCCTTGAGCCTGAGGTCATCGAACAAAACGCCAAGACCTACACCGACCAGGTTTTTAAAATTATCGATCCTAAAAAAACAGAAGTCCGCAGGAACGGTGAGTGGCTTGCCAAACTCTCTTGTGCTGACCTTCTGCGACTCAACGGGCAAGTCAACGTCGCCCGCATGCTTGAGCGGGATGACTTCTCCAAACGCCATAAAGAGGGCATCCCCATAAGCTTAGCCGAATTTCAGTACCCCGTTCTTCAAGGATACGATTCGGTCGCCGTGAAATCCGATATCGAACTCGGTGGCAACGACCAACTCTTCAACAATCTTGTCGGTCGCGACCTCCAACGCCAAGCAGGACAGGAGCCGCAGGTTGTCCTAGTCACTGCACTACTCACCGGAACAGATGGAAAACAGAAGATGAGCAAATCTCTCAACAATCACATCGGCATTACCGAACCCCCAACAGAGATTTTCGGGAAAGTTATGTCCATCCCTGACGAAACCTGTGCCCTTTGGCGTGATCTTCTCGGCTCTTTCCTCGGCCTGCCCAAGGAATCGCCAGCTCACCCCATGGAATCCAAAAAGGAACTCGCCGCTGCCGCCGTCCGTCGCTTCCACGGCGAGAGTGCCGCCACCTCGGCCCGATCCGACTTCGAAGCCAAATTCTCCAAAAAAGATCTCACCACGGCCGAAATGGACTCCTTTTGCCCCTCTTCCGCCACCCTTTCCGTCGCCAAACTGATCCAAGAAACCAAAGCTCTCCCCAGTAACTCGGAAGCCCGCCGACTCATCACCCAAGGCGGAGTCAAACTCGACGGCGCCAAACTCGACGATCCACAGGCAGAAATTTCCCTCAAATCAGGCCAAGTCCTCCAAGTCGGCAAGAAAACCTTCCTCCGCATCACCCTCTAGCCGCAAACTTCGGTAGGTTTGCTTGAACAATATCACTCCAATCGCATGATCTTGAGGCCATCGATCCCGTCGAACGCCTAGTTTTACCCCCACAACTTATTCTTCCGCATCCACCCGATGTTCACATCTTTTGTGGATCAATTTTCCCCATCCCTCGACTCCCTTCCGCTTCCGTCCATTCCAGAGAGATGCCGATTCACACTCGTAAAGACTGGGAAAAAAGGGAATCCACCCTGCTCAGCCGCTACGCCTCGAAAAGCAGGGAAAGCCTCGGTCGCAAGCATCCTGAACAGTCCCACGATTTCCGCCCAGAATTTCAACGTGATCGCGAACGCATCGTTCACAGCACCGCATTTCGCTCTCTCGAGTATAAAACCCAACTTCCCCTGAACGGCTCGGGCGATCACGTCCGTACCCGCCTCACCCACACCATCGAAGTCGCTTCCCTCTCCCGTTCTCTTTGCCGCTCCCTCGGCCTGAATGAAGACTTGGCCGAGTCCATTGCCCTCGCTCGCGACCTCGGTCACCCTCCCTTTGGACACACGGTCGAACATGCTCTCGATCAGCTGATGCAAGATTCAGGCGGCTTCGGTCGCCGTCGCCAAAGCCTACGCGTGGTGGAACAACTCGAAGTCAAATATCCAGAATTCAACGGACTTAACCTCACCCACGAAGTTCGCCAAGGCATCGACCCCCTGCCCCGTCCCGGCCTTCACCCGTCTCTTGAGGCCCAAGTCGTCGACCTCGCAGATGAGATTGCCCACTCCTGCCACGATCTAGAGGACGCCCTGGAAAGTGGCCTGATCGATCCCTCCGCCCTCCTAGCCATAGAACTTTGGAAAGAAACCGAATCCTCAATCCGCAAAAATTACGCTCGTCTCGATCCAGAACGTACACGCCGATATGTTGCCCGATGCTTGGCTGACCTGCTGGTCGAGGACGCCACCCGCTCCTCTGACGCTCACCTCTCCGAATCGAAACCCGCTTCCGCAGCAGACGCCCAGTCCCACTCCCTCCGTCTCATTGCCTTTACCCTTCCTATGCGTGTGAAAATTCAAAACCTGCGCAATTTCCTGAACGAAAACCTTTATCATCATCCTGAAGTTCGCGAGGTCAACCAGCGCTCCTGCCAAGTCCTTCAAGGTCTCTTCGAATTTTATCATCTTCATCCGCATCTGATCGCGGATCGGGCCGCCCTTCGCATCAAAAAGGAAGGCGTGAGCAGGGCAATCTGTGATTTTCTTTCAGGCCTCACGGATCGCACTGCCCTCCAACACTACGCCCGCCATGTCGGCACAGACGGACTCCTCCGCGAACTCGCACCTCAGGCTCCCTCCTCCCAAGCTCACCTCTCTCTCGTTTAACTTTTTCTGCTCGACTGGATCCGAGCCAAAAAGGTCCGTATCTTTTCCTGAAAGGAATCCTGAAACGTCCGGTTCTCGTGCCCCTCTCCCGGAATAACCCAAAACTCTTTCGGCCCTACCGCCGCCTCATAAACCGTTCGCACCACAGCAGGATCCATACGGACATCCTTCTCTCCCGCCAAAACCAGCATCGGCGCGTGAATCTTTGCTGCGGCCCGTAAAGAGTTCACGTCATCCATCCGAAATTGAGCGCGCTCTTCAATCATCGGACACGCCAGGACAATCAGCGGAAACTCGGGAATTCCATACATCAACTTGGCATGGTGACAGATGGTGTTTCGGTACGTGTCAAACGGCGCATCCGCAATTATCCCAGCAACCGAACCATCCCTCTCTGCCGCCAGAAGAGCCGATACCGCCCCCATCGACGTTCCCCATAAAACCGGATCTCCCGCCCCAGTGCCACGAATGTAGCGCATCCCAGCCTCCACATCCCGACTCTCGTGGAAACCAATGCTCGTCAAACTCGCCTCACTTTCACCATGCCCTCGAAAATCGATCGCCATCACAGGATACCCCTCCTTCTGCGCAAACAAAATATAGTCCATCATGTGCGCCTTGCTCGCCCCTAACCCGTGCAGAACCAGCACAGGTGGCCTACCCTCCCGCCCATTGGGCAACCACCAAGCGGAGATTTTTTTACCATCCTCCGACCTCAATTCCACATTCTCACAAACTAAGCCCAAACGGGTCGGATGCATCGCAGGCCGTGCCGTTGGCGGAATCATGGTGGCTAAAGTCGCAAGGAACCCTGCCACCAACCAAAGCATTCCACCGACAAGAAGCGACAACCCACCTCCTACCCCCACAATCCACTTCCACTGCTTTCGCCAAAAATCCATTCCTCATACTACTCATGGAGTGATCTGCAAAGGCACCCTTCATTTGCTTTCCCTTTTTGAAGGATTACGTTCCTCTTATGAATGCGATGATCATGGGACTAGGATGGATTCCTTGGTTTGTCCCTCGTGGAGCGGATCTCGTAAACAACCTGCCGGGGGTGATTCTCACTCTCTGGATTGGGTTGGTCTTCTCCACGATGGTCTACTTTCACGGCAACGTGAAAGACTTGGAACCCAAACCCGGTTCGGTCACACCGATCCAGAAAACAGCCGCAGGGCTGATGTTTCTTGTCGATGCGATCATGCTGGGACTCGCTCTTTATCTGATCCTTCGCTAACGCGAACGGATGGATAAGAATTAAGTCGCCCTACCCCTGCATCGATTCCCGATTTTTTCGATTCCTGTAAGCTACGTCTGAAAAATTTTGGAGGCGAGGGTCGGGGTGCTTCCAGTTTACCTATTATGAAGTGAAGTGGGATTATGGCTTTGAACTACCCAGCTTCCATTCACAGGAATCTTCCAAGTTGCCCTTACCCGACTGAGCAACGACTCGAATGGAATTGGATCCGGGTTTCAGCTTGATCTGTTCCCAACGGCAGATTTTGAAGCTGTTGGGCTGAGCTTTTCCAACGGAAACACCATTCACGAACAACTCGACCTCTGGGCAGTTGGAATACGCTTTGATTTCGGTGATGGGTTCTTTTCGGGAGGTGGCTCGGCGGGAGGTAAGATAAACCATCGGCTCGGGATTCCAGTTCGCTTTATAGAAGTAGAAGGCGTCCTTTTTAATTTTACGGTCGTGGGTGATGAGGCCTTTGTCATTCAGCGACGGGACATTTCCTTCTTTCCGACCGCGACAGGCAAAATCAAACATGTTCCAAATGAAAGTTCCCCAGATCAGTGGGTCATCCTTCATGGCGGCCCAATCTCCCTCGTGCACGTAGGCTTGATACTCCTCAGGATGAAAGGGGCCTCTGGGCTCGGGCCGAATGGGAGCACCTTCAGTGTGCTGTGCGATATTTCCCCCAGCTCCGTACTCACTGATCGCAATAGGCTTATTCACGCTTTTGGAACGTTTTTCGACGAAGCTCTTCATGTCGGAAGGAGCGGATTCGTGATACCAAGCTGGATAATGGTTGAAGGCCATCTGCTCCGTAACAAGGTTGAAGGATTGGTTATACTTACAAGACGCCGCCACCACGAGACGTTGGGGATCGAGCTCCTTTGCCACGGATTGGAGGTGCTTTAACTGCTCATCACTTGGGGGCATGGGTCGGGTGCCCAGTTCGTTAAAGAGTCCCCACCAAATCGACGAAGGATGGTTGTACAACTGGCTCACCATCTCCCTCAGCATTTCCTCGGTGTTCTGCCAAAAAGCGCGGGTGTCGCGTGTCACGTTCACCAGTGGAATTTCGTCCCACAGGAGAGTGCCTTGCCGGTCATGGATGTCGTGCCAGTTCTGGCTTTGGGGGTAGTGGGCATTCCGGATCGCGTTGGCTCCCATTTCCTGGATCAACTTCGCATCATTTTCCTCCTCCTGCGCCGATAGAGCCCAACCTTTGTTGCGGATGTCTTGATGCCGATTGACCCCCAAAACCGGATACGGTTTTCCGTTGAGGAAAAAGCCCTGTCCCTCCTTGATGGCAAAGTCCCGAAGTCCGAGCGGTTGAATGACCTGATCCACCGCACTCCCTTCCCTTTGTACAGTGACAACGAATCGATAAAGATAAGGGTCCAGTCGACCATTCCAACGATGCGGATCTTTAATCTTCAGCGTTTGTATAAAGGGGACGACCTCCTCTGAGGGCACATCATTTTCCTTCGAATCCTGAGCCACGACCTGACCCGACTTATCCTGAATCTGAGTTGAAAGGGTGATGCGGACAGGGGGTGGCCGGATATAATCTTTTTTGCCCTTGGTTGTTTTTATTGTTTCAGCTCCCGGGGTCTGATCCTCGCTTTTCGAAGCGAGGACCGGCTTTTGTCCATTGGAGACGAGAGTGCGGACCTCGATGACCGCTTGGCTGTCTTTGAGGGACTTTGTCGTCAAATAAACTCCTGGGGATGCGTAATCGAGGGGGGAAATACAGATCTCATCGGTCACAATCAGATCCACAGGCCGATAAATCCCGCCGTAGAGGTTAAAATCTCCAAATAGAGGAGGAACATCTTCCCGGCGGGAGTTGTCGACCTGTACGCGGAGCTCATTTTTTTTGCCAAACTCGAGGTAGTCGGTCAGCTCAAAACAAAAGGCGGTAAATCCCCCCCGATGCTCCCCGATGAAGGCATCGTTGAGGTAAACTTGAGCCACGAGACACGCGGCTTGAAAACGGATGAAGACACGGCGTTTCCCCTCCCAATCCTCGGGAATTTCAAGCTTACGTGCGTACCAGCAAGCGCCTTCATAAAGACCCTTTTTTGTATGTGAATCCTTGGCTTTGTTGGCTTCGATTTCAGCCATCCAAACCTCGGTGGCGGCAGCGGCCTGTTCTGGAGTTTCCAGTTTGCTGCTGATTTCAGCCGGCCCTGCCTGCCCGTCCAAGGCGTTCCAGGTGTGGGGTACAGTGACAGTCTCCCACTTTTTCGTATCTGCATACAGATCGACATCCTGACGAATAAACTTCCAGTCCTGCGTCAGGGGCTGGACTTCCCGTTCGGCATGGAGGCATGAAATCGAAATCAGAAAGAGTACGAGTGATGGACGGATCATTTTTAAAGTTTTATTTTTGTTAAGAATTCACCAAAGTCCTAGCACCTCGCAAGGGAGAGTTTAAGGAATTTTGGAGGCGAGGGTCGGAATCGAACCGACGAATACAGCTTTTGCAGAGCCGTGCCTTACCACTTGGCTACCCCGCCCAAAATTTTGTCTGAGCCCGTCTAGTATTCTCCGCCTACACCCCTTCGTCAAACTCACCCATCAACCCTGAACCGGAGTCACCAGAATCTTGTCCAGCCGATGCCGATCCATATCCACCACCTCATACCGATGGCCTCGATATTGAAAGATATCCCCTTCATGCGGAACCCGAGCCAAGTGATGCACAATAAATCCACCCAGCGTCTGATAGTCCCCATCCAACTGATAGTGATCCGCACCTTTTCCGATCTCCTTGGCAAAATCCTCCACCGGCAAAGTCGCATCCACCAGCCACGATCCATCCTCACGTTTCACCACCCGCGCCCGTTGACGATCTTCGTGCGACGGAAGATCTCCCACAATCGCCTCTAGAAGATCCAATAAACTCAAAATTCCCGTGATGCTTCCAAACTCATCGCTAACCAGCGCCACCCGCTGCTTCGCTTTCTGCAACTGCTCCAAAGCACGCAGGGCAGGAATCGTCTCCGGAATGATCAGCGCAGGTGTCGCCAAATCCGCAGGCTTCGCAGGTAATCCAGCCGCTGTATTCGCCCACAAGGCTTTAACCGAAACCACTCCCACCACATTTTCCCGACTTCCCCGATATACGGGAAAATGCGAATGCCCACCGGCCACCAGGGCTCGCCAAGTCACATCAGCCTCCTCATCCGCATTGATCCAAACAATTTTTACGCTGGGAGTCATCAACTCCTCCACCCGCAACTCGTCCAATCTCAAAACCCTCTCCACCATTCCCTGCTCGGTCGAACTAAAAACCCCCGCCCGCTTTCCCTGCTCCAACAAATACCGTAACTCCTCGTCACTCACAGGAATTGTCTCGTTACTCTCCTTCACTCCAAAGAGCGCCGCTAACGTGTTGGTTGTCCCACTCAGAAGTTTCACAATCGGCCCCAGCCCAATCGCCACCGCTTGAATCGGCCGGGCCAAGCGCGCCGCAATCGCCTCACTGTGTGCCAATGCCAATCGCTTCGGCAGCAACTCCCCAAAAATGATGGATGCCACGGTAATGATCAAAACCACCAACCCCAACGCCAACGGTTCCGCAATCCCCGCAGGAATCATCCATGATTGTAGCAACGTCGCCACGGGCTTTGCCAAGACAGCCCCTCCCATCGCTCCAGAAAGAATCGCAATCATCGTGATCACCACGCTTACGGTCGAAAGGAACTCGCTGGGCGATGCCGCCAAATCATAAGCCGCCTTCGCCCCCGCATCCCCAGCCTCCGCTT
>Ga0214923_10005421_pt1 | contig 14836 bp, 9 predicted proteins | sample LL1510_MetaG_FD_177993 | JGI IMG/M metagenome (GOLD analysis project Ga0214923, IMG submission 177993) | Freshwater microbial communities from Lake Lanier, Atlanta, Georgia, United States - LL-1510 | ecosystem: Environmental > Aquatic > Freshwater > Lake | place: USA: Georgia | collected 2015-10-15 | reverse complement strand
AAGTCGTTCAGGAAGTGTTAGTGCTTCAAGAACTCCCTCTGTAAGTCCTTCAAGAAGTGCTGGAGCATCACCAAGTCGTTCAGGAAGTGTTAGTGCTTCAAGAACTCCCTCTGTAAGTCCTTCAAGAAGTGCTGGAGCATCACCAAGTCGTTCGGGAAGTATTAGTGCTACTAGAACTTCCTCGGCAAGTTCTTCGAGAAGTGCAGGTGCGTCTCCTAGCCGTTCAGGAAGTATAAGTGCTACTAGAACTTCCTCGGCAAGTTCTTCGAGAAGTGCTGGAGTATCACCAAGTAGGACAGGATCTGTAACTAGTTCTAGAACTTCATCCGCAAGTTCCTCAAGAAGTGCGGTAGCCACTCCTAGCCGCTCAGGGACTACGACTAGTTCAAGAACTTCCTCGCCAAGTCCATCAAGAACTGCTGGAGTATCACCAAGTAGAACTGGTTCTGTTAGTGTATCCAGGACTTTCTCGCCAAGTCCATCGAGAAGTGTGGTAGCCACTCCTAGCCGCTCAGGAACTGCGACGTGTTCCATAACATCTTTGCCGACCTATTCTGCAAGTAATTCCATCACACCAAGTATGTCATCAGCCCCTTCTACAAGTCCATCCGCATTTTCATCCACTTCACCCAGTAGTTCCGAAACAATGGCGATTAGACCCAGGTCGTCATCAAGCCCCACTGAAACAGTGACATTATCCGTGACCTCAACGTCTACTATTTCCAATTCACCCATATACACAAATATAGTGCTTGCATCAAAAACTCCTACATCTTCTCTTTCAAGTAATACAGAACTCCAACCGTCCAGTTCTATAAATCCAACAACAACATCTGCCGCCAGCACAAGCCGCATTTCTTCCACTATGTTACCAATACCATCCTCGAATCAATCTGAACAAATATTGTTTTCTAATTTATTAATTTTTAACGTTGTCAATCCTAATATTTCTTTGATGATTTCTTCAACGCGACAATTATCCAATTTACTCAATATAGATTTACAGAGATTATTACCTGTTCAACGTAACTATGTTGAAGTCTATTCCTACGTTTATGAAAATCTAAATAATAATTCTAGATGTAATTTGAATATATCAATAGTTAATAAATCTGACGGAAATTTTTATGTGTGTGTAATTTCAACAAATCAATCTATAATATATCAATCATCGATTGAAATTCAAAATTTCTTAGCAAGTATGTCTCTTAGACCAGAAAGAAGTGATAATACAGACAATTTCCTTATTGGAAATCAACAACTGAATAGGGATATAACAGCTGAAACTACCAATATTTTTGCAGGAATTTTAGCCGCTATTGCCGCTCTGGCATTGATTGTATCTTTATTTGTATATTACAGAAGACAAAAAATAAATAATAAAACAAAGGAAAAATTAGTCCTAAAACAAATAACAGGTTCCTCGAAAAATATCAATTTGTCGACTGAAAAGAACAGGGAAAATACTGAAAATGTAGATGTAAATCAAGAAATTATCTCAAATCCAATGAGTATTATTCGGCAAGTAAAACGCACTGAATTAGAACCCGTTCCTCACAAACATACAGGATTTGCAGTAAATCCATTGCTGACACCCCATCCACCAAAATATCCGAGGAAAACAATCAAGGTGAAAGTCGTGGATTCGTCAGAGATATCCATTCCCAATTCTCTGACTCCACATACCCAGAAACCATCTACCAATTCTGAGGAGCAAAAGCCATCGCGTAGTTTCGTGTTACGAACTGTAGATCCTGCCCAGTCAGCAATCACACAGGACCAGATTAAAACAATGTTAGAGCGCAGATTATCTGTTAGAGGCATCGATGAAAATAAGAGAAATTTATTGTCACCTACAAGAGTGGCGACGGCACCTGTGACAGTTGATGAGTATAAATCCAGAATTAGCCAAGAGCCAGTGAAGGTTCGTGATGCCATTTCACAATTCAATAAAAGCACAGGAATTGTTCATCCTTTCCAGAGAATGAATAGTAATTATGGCCAAACCACTCAAAAACCTCCAATATATGTTAATCTCGTTACACCCAAGTCGGCAGACATAGCCGCAGCGGTGACATCTTCTAGAAATATTAATTCGTCGAGTTCGAGAAATTTGGCTCTACCTCCTATTCGGTTTATGCCAAAATTAGCAGTTGAATCAATCACAACAAATGACTTGGTAAATAAGGTCGAAAAATAGGACTAATAATTACCGCGCCTTTCAAACCCCTGTAATTATGTTCACTGGTCTAAATAAACTAATAAATATACATCTATTGCCAAATTTTTGGCTTAAAGTATATAATTTATTAATATATAGTGCAGCAATGTCCGAGAAAACATTTTATAAATTTGTTATGTCAAAGAGCTTTGAAACTCTTGTAGCAGAACTAGAAAGTGTCGATGGATATGAAATACATACACATGATGGAGAAATTGTCGATGGTGGAGCATGGAAACTCCGTGCTATTTGGAAGTATGATGGCGTGAAACTGAACTCAACCGATGAAAAAGAAGTCTATTCGATTATTAAAAGCCCAAATAATACTAGAATATGTTTCAAAATTAACCAAATAACAATTGCCGATTCACAAAAAAAAGGCGAGGGAATATACGGGTTTTCATCATTACATTCACCCTATTTCAATAAATATCATGAATATTTTGAGCAGTATTGTCCTTTGATATCCAAAATAGACCAGATGCAATCTCGCCCTGCATAAAAAATGAATCTCGATTTTTCTTGAAAAAAGTCAAATGGTCGAAGAAATCCTCAGTCCACTATTTGTCCGTCATATTCCAGATGACCTCGTCTACAAAAGCAGAATACAGGAAGAATACGCTCTCATAGAGCGTAATAATTTCACAAAGGTCTTTCTCCAGGTTCGAACAATTCTCAGACTCACAAATGATATTCCGCATATTATTCGTGGGTCCGCAGGCTCGTCTCTCATCTGTTATCTTCTCGGTATTACAGAAATAGACCCTATAAAGTATCAGATTGAACTTGCGCGTTTTATGAATACTGCTCGTCAAGATCTTCCAGATATTGACATGGATTTTCCCTATGATCGTCGTGATGAAGTTTATCAACGTATTCAGGAAGCCTACCCTGGTCTCATGGCTCGTATTTCCAATCATATTCTGTTCCGTCAAAAAACGGCAACTAGACGGGCGCTACGTGAAGCTGGCTATCCTCAGCCGCCCAGGGATTTCATTCTCAACAAGATTGTTCGAAATGCCCAGGATCTTGCCCAAATCCAGGCGCGCACCAAGGAACTTCTTGGACAGAAGCGCACGACTTCTCTTCACTGCGGCGGTATTGTAATCTTCGAGGACGAGGGAAAAATTCCTGATGAACTTCTCTATAAAGCCGCTACGAATATTGCTCCAGCTCAATTATCACTAAATAAGGATGAAACAGAGGATGCTGGATACATAAAAATAGATATTCTGGCAAATCGCGGTCTGGCCCAACTCGCTGAACTACACCAGGTTCTCGCACCGCGCATGCGGGATTTCCTGGGAAGTCGTGCTAGTGATTCGCCGACTCTTCTCTCCTATCCAGCCAGGTCGCTACCAGCCGAACGTATATTATCGCAAAAGTCAGGGAATAATATTGGTATAACTTTCGCAGAGTCCCGTGGGATGCGGAAAATCTTGGCTGAGATGGAGCCGCAGTCTGTTACGGAAATCGCTATTGCCTTGGCGCTTATTCGCCCTGCTGCGGCGGCAGATGGCCGCAAACGCGATTTCCTGGAATTGTGGCGGGCACGTCTGTCTCTGACGGATCCCCTGCGCAGACCTATTCTATTCGACGACGATGCTCTGGCAGTTATTCGGGAGACCATGGGATGTTCGGCGGCCGAGGCGGACCAATGGCGCAAATCATTTGCGAAGCAGAATCCTGCTCGGCGTCTGGAATTCCGCCTGGCTCTTCAGGCCAAGGGGTATGATAGGGACTTTATAGATAGTGTAATAGATGACTTGAGTCAACTCGCACTATACAGTTTCTGTAAGTCCCATGCGCTCTCCTACGCACAGCTCGTGTGGGCCCTGGCATTCTGGAAAGCCCACGCTCCGCACGAATTTTGGATAGCGGCTTTGAATCATTGTCATAGTGAATATAGGCCGTGGGTTCATCGTCGAGAGGCCATTGCGGCCGGTCTCAGACTTCCAAGGGCCGCACCACCCTATAGGCTCGGCAAACGTGCGGGACAGCCAGCAGCCATTCCTATGAAGTCCCAGGAGCAAGCGGTGCTCTTACCTGATACCGACCCGAGGCAAATCGTCGTTGATATGAAGCGCTATGGCGTCTGGTTTGGCTCGGATTTTCTACCAGGCTGTGGACTCAGTGATAGGCAAATGACACTGGACGGGGCAATCCGCGTAAAATTTTGTGGCTTAATAGCTACTGGGCGTGTCTCCACGCAAAAAAGTTTAAATCAGCTGGCGCCCAAGGCTCAGCCTGTCACTCTCGTGACCATTGGAGTCGGTAATTCTCACTTCATTGATATCACTATGAAGGGAGATAAACGTGATTGCTTGAAATATGCGGCGGTGACGGGGGTGGGACTATATAGGAGGTCTGGACCTGGAGGTGTAATTGAGACAATTAACGCGGAAAGTCTGCACGGTGTTGGGTTGAATGTATTAATATCATAAATATTATATGAACTCTGGCCTACGTGGAATGTTTAAATAATTCTTCCGATTCTAATTCTTTCTCCTTATTTTTTGTATGATATTGTGCAAGCTCTGTTAGAATTGTGGCGAGTCGAGTGGTCTTATTTGTGAATATTGTTTTTAGCTTCGGTGGAGGTATGTCTGGCGAAATACCATATCTATCGTATTCAACTAGGAAGACATTGAGCTTATTATTGTATTTATTAATTGAAATATTCAGCTCAGGGCGATGAATTTCAATTATGATAGTATATTCACCATGTATAGCAGCACAGAAACCATCTGTAACTTAGATTTTACAATATTGTAGGATTAATTCATCATTTGTAGGGGATTTTTTAAAGGAGAATGAAATTATGCTATTTATCACATCCATTTATATGGATTATACTAATTTTTCAATTTCTGCTTTCAATTCTTTCAATCTCTCCTGTTTTTCCTTTAATTCAATTTTTACCGCGCCAGATTTATTATATTTCACATTTAATTTTAATTTCACAACTAATTTTCGCAGACTTTCGATTTCCTTTTCAAGTTCGGTGCGCCGCGTGGTGACATTCATTTTATATTCAGACATCTCAGCCGCTGCTGCACTGGCTGCCGCTGCACTTGCCTCTGCCCTTACAGCTCGTGTAGCACGGATTTCTTCAATCGGCGCATATTTTTCAAGTTTGTCCAGGGCAATACGAAGTCTATCGACTAGTGTTGTGTAAGGTGCCAAGGCGATGGCAACGGAACTATTGTTCGTTTTTACATCAATATTGCCGATGGTTTCGGTCAAAATTCGTAGTAATTCATCATAAGTAAAGACATCTTGTTTTATATTTCTAAGTCCAACTGTGCGTCTAATCTCGTTGATATTATTCATATTGAAGGCCGTTAGTGGATCTCCGCCAATATTTCTATTAAGTTCATCAATCTTACTGATCAATTCTGAGCTATATTTGCCAGTGTTTGGCATATCATATTGTCTAAGTGCCGCGGCTGCTGCTGCCGCCCCAGTCGCCCCAGTCGCCTCAGACTCGGATTCAAAACTCTCAAAACTCCTCTCCAATAAACTTCGGCAGGCATTTACAACAAAAATACTTGTTTTCGAACTACTTTTTGTCAGATCAACAACAGTTTTTAGGCTTATATTGGGTATTCTTGAATTTTTCGACTTTATATTTTCTAAGTATTTTTCGGACAGATATTCGGCGATTTGATTTTCGAATATGAGAGGTAGTAAGTAAGCCAGCAGATAGTTAATGGCCTGCGACCCCATTTCTTTAATTCTATTATCATAAATAGTCGCAGTTTTTCTGTAATACTCTGGTAAACGGGATATTTCAGGATTGCTAAATAAAATTTTCGAATTAAATCTGAGAAGGTCATCGGTAGTTACTGAAGTTCTGTATAATTCTGATGTTACAGCTCTATAAAGTCCCCATAGATTTCCACTAGGCTTTTCACCTTTCTCTTTTAATTGTCTGAAATGTTCTCTGAATGTATTTAATAAATCAAATACAAGTTGCCGAGATTCGCGTATATTTAATGAAAAGATATTATCAAATACTCGTTTATCCTTAATTGTTCTATATAAGGGATTATTAATCAATGCTCCGCTGTCAAAAATCCCTACAAAGCCAAGATATATTGAGTCAGGGACTTCTTTGCCTCTACCAACCAAAGGTGAAAAAATGAATGTCTGCATAGGGATAATGTCTCCTGGACAAAATACGGTAAATTGGGTTCCGCCAGACATTTCTCCAGTTATGAATTTCTGTCTGAAGATTCTATCCGACTCCTCCTTTGTCTGATAAATCGGGTCGGCGATAGTCTGTGTGACGCTGGTGGCAACTCCGCAGACATTTGGCATGAGAATATATACATTTTGCGGAACAACGTAAAAAATTTCGGGACTTATTTCGCCATGGGAGCAAATATATTTAATGGTAAGGTCATCTAGGGGCTTCGTGTGCTCTGGGCGTAATACTCCTACATAGGCCCCACCGCGGTTCGATTTACGGGTTTTCCTGGTTCTTTTCGGGACTTTCTGTGAGAGTCCCATTATCTAATTAAGGTAGATAAACTAAAACACGACCATGGCGGTCGGCAAATTGTTGTAGAAGTTCTTTGTTTTTTCTGTGATTTTCAGTTGCGGGAACACCACGTGCTCTAAGCCAGGCTTTGATGAGTTTATCATTATCCCGTAATTCAATTGTTTCAGGACCATTTGGTATTTTTTCATTTATTCCAGGGATGGTCGATGGTATCGAGCTACAAAGGGGTGTTTTGGTTTTTATTTTATATTGTTTAAGGGTGTCTGATGGAATTAGTTGTTCGACATAAGTGACATTTTTTGCCCATGGAGGGGGCGCCACGTCGCATGTTTTAGAAGTGTGCCCATAGCGTGAGCAGAAGCCACAATATAGGGAGTTTCGCACGGGACATGATGTCGGCAGATGCGGAATCATGAAATTCGGTAGAATTTCACGACATTCTGTGCAGAATTCTGGGATTGCTCCTTGCTGAATTTTTCGTTTATTTTTCTCCTGTGTTTCTTTTACTTCACGAATAGCACTACTAATATTATCTGCTGCAGTTATATTTTTTGTGACCTCTAGGTGATCAGTAAGAGTAAATGTATTTTGCATGGAGTCTGTGGGAGGGGTTGTAATTTTCTTACTACTTTCACAGTTTTTTTCAATTTGACCGTCGTTATCTTTTTTAATTTTTACTTTAATTTTACGAACGGCAGTAGGAGGAGGCATTTCGATGGTATTTTTTTCTACCAAACTCATTTCTTATTTAATGATATTTATGTAATAGTTCAATAAAATTTTATCGAATGAATGTGTTCAATTTTTCTTTCTTTCTTGACGTATTTTGTTTAAGATTATATGTGTTTAAATAACTGTTTCTCCGTTCACTTGACTAATTAGATGTCATCTTTAAGCAATCCTCCTTATCCTCCAGGTTATACATTTCATGACCAGGATACAGTTGATTCTTTGATTAAACCAGTTCATTCTTTTCAGTCAAGTCTTTCTCAATATTCTAACAAAAAAATAATATTACTTACATCGAATGTCATAAAAGATAATATGATATTTGCGAATGGGTTATATCAAAATATACTAAATTTTTACAATATGTTTGAGTCAATGGGTCACATACCTCTTATCCTTTTTGATGAAAAACCTGAGCCCGAAGATATCAAGGATTTTCTGAAAAACTATCGTTATGTTTTACCTGAAACCGTCATAAAGTCCGAGATTCCAATATATTGCTTAATAGAAATTGGTATGACAATTCAACCTGAGTTTCGTCAATTTCTAAAAGACTTCGGCACTAAAATTATGAAAATATTTCTAGGAAATATACTCAATATAGATGTTGAAATTTCAACCAGAATGCCAGAAGTGAATTTTCCTCATCATTTTGGCGGACACTATAATTTACTCCTATCAAGTCCTCATTATAATCAGAATAAACAATACGCGGCTGCAATTCATAATACTTCATATGAAATGAGCAAAGTTGCTCCATATGTCTGGTCGGATGAAATATTGAAAAAATCTCTGGGACAGTCACAAAAACCTAAGACGTGGGATGCGACGAAAAATTGGCGAAAAAGAAACATAATTATCATGGAACCAAATTTAGGTTTTCAAAAATGTTTTTATGTCCCTCTATTAATCGCAGCAGCATTCGCCAGAAAAAACTCAGAATGGGAAGGAAATATAAAAATTTATAATTTCCAAAATGTTTTACGTAATAAAAATTTTGAAGCAAATATCTATCCTCTTTTGGGGCTTAATAAGGAAAGAATTGAACTGCTGAGTCGTTTTCCAATTAATGAAATAATGGAGAGTAATCGTGATGCTGTATTTATTCATCATCAAGTTAACAATGAATTTAATTATATGTTTTTTGAACTAATGAGTCAAGGATTTCCAGTGATTCATAATGTAGATGCATGGAAAAACTATGCTTATTATTATTCGACGTTTCATTCTGGGTCACAGGAAGTTACCAAACTTCTCTATAAAGTATTTAGTGAGCATTCCCAAAATATATCTGTATATAAATGTCATTATGAATGTTTAGCATGGTCACATAGTATTTATAATCCATCGAATCAGAAAATATGGAATGAATTACTGTTCAATCCTCTCCTTGAAAATGTATTGAGTTAGTTTGTTTTGTCTGTAGGAATATGTAACCATAAAATTTGATATGTTGTTTTCATAATAAAGAGAATACCGATATGAGTCTTACAATATCAACAGACGTGCAGTTAGATAAACAAATAAATCAAATTGATTATTCCAAAAAAACATGTAAAGAACTTATTGCATTTTGTAAAGAAAAGAATATCAAAGGATATAGTGGAAAAACGCGCGATGATATTATCAAGATAATTCATTCATATGATGAAAAGGATAAACAGGACACGGGTAAATTCCGAACAAATATAAAGGACCAATTTTATACAAATGAGAATGTGGCAAAACAATGTATTCATTCTATTATTAATTTGTTGTCTAATCCAGAAGAATTTCTATGGGTAGAACCCTCAGCAGGAAATGGTGCATTTCTAAATAACATTCCTGCTTCATATGAAAAAATTGGGCTTGACATTGAACCAAGAGCCAAGGATATTTATCAGCAAGATTATTTGAAATGGATTCCACCAATAAATAGAGATATTATTGTATTTGGTAATCCGCCGTTTGGAAGACAATCCTCTTTGGCCAAATTGTTTATTTCGAAAAGTTGCAAAATCGCTAAGATAGTAGCATTTATTCTACCAAAATCATTTACAAAGCCGAGCATGTTTAATGCGTTTGATCTAACATTTCATCTTATTCATTCTGTAGAATTAGAAAAAGATTCATTTGTTATAAATGGTTCAAAATATGATGTTCCATGTGTATTTCAAATATGGCAGAAAAAGGATATGAATAGAAATATTGAAGAAAAAATAAATCCAGTTGGATTTACCTATGTGAAATTTTCCGATGATTATGATATTGTATTTAGAAGAGTAGGTGGTTTAGCTGGGAAATGCTATAAGAATGATGGAACTAATTATAGTATTCAGTCACATTATTTTATAAAGTTTAATGATAAAGTAGATACCGTTATTGATAATATTATTGAAAAAATAAATAATCATTTATTTCCAAGTAATACACTTGGGCCACGCAGTCTTTCAAAATCTGAGGCAAATATTGTGATAAATGATATTATTCGTCCTTATATTCAATCTCTTTCTTCTTAAAAACGCGTCGAGAAGATTTAATCTCAGGAGATATTACTCCGCCGCGAAATTCGTTATTATTGCTTCTGGCTATTACTTTAAGGGCATTTTTTTCAATAAAACTTTGAAAGTGATTGAATGAACATTGAAGTCTACTTTGTGTGCTATTACATTTTATGTCGAGGTGAATAGCGCCAGATAATTTTTGCAGTTCATTTCGAATAGAATACATCTGTGCATGCTCCTCTTCAGTTGGTTTTCTCTTTTGAGGAACAGATTTTACAGATTTATCGAGTTCTTCGATTTGGGAACGAGTCAGGCTTCCAAATAATAATTCTTTTGAGTCAGTCAAGTCAATTTCAATAATACTGACAATCTTTTTAGTATTTGTGGAATCATTTTGTATGTATTGAATGACTGTTAGATGAATAGGTTGTCCACTGCTAACAGCATCAAATACGCGTAAACAATCTGCCATACAAACTGAATTTGGACTACAAGATGTTTTAATAGAAACATCGCAATTATCGAGACGATTGAGTGCTGATGGTAAGTCCATTTTACTGGTATACTTAATGTTTTTTAATTCTTCCTTGGTAGCACCATATACTTCACTAATTAATTCTTTTTCCCAGGAAAATCCGTGAGCTTGAACTTCCTTTCTATCCGATATCATTTGTGTTTTTAGTGTAATCACTGATTTATTAATAAGAGTGTTTATGTTGGATTTATTTGATAAAATGGATTTTGTTATTTTCTTAAAAGTATGATGCATGTTGGATGCAAATCAACATAATGACATTTAGTCTTAATATTTCTGTGGTTTATTTCATGATCAATTTAGTCTTAATATTTCTGTGGTTTATTTCATGATCAATTTTTTTTCAATGATAGAGTAATCATTAAGACTTTTTCTAGGGAGGGGCTTAATTGGAGATTTATAAAATTATATATAAATTATAAATATTTAAAAGATTGCAAATAAAGTTTCAATTGATATTTTCGATTGCGTTAACAATACATATTCCAAATTCTCGTTGAATATAGAATGCGTATAGGTATAACTTATACGGCCTCGCCTTCTATTTTTGGCGGAGGTCGTGGACAGACATCCATAAATCTAGCAAAGGCTCTTGAGACATCGCAAAAATATCAAATAGACTTTATAAGGGTCGCCGCTACAGAAAAAGATAGAGTGTGGTTTGACGATGCTGCTGAACTCAACAATCCAAAAATCCCTGTTGAGTCAATCCAGACCAAAGACTATGATATTTTGATTGATATAGACGGATTTCTTTCTGCTGAAATTCGGACAAAAATTTCTAAAACATGTATAATTTTTTATCGTAAGTCATTTGTAATAAATGAAATAGAAAATGCAGTATATAATAATATACCCTTGCCTCTTAATTTTATTGGCGCTGATGCAGTATGGATGTGGAAAGAAATGAATGCAGGTGAAGAAAATTTTTTGCGCGAAGTAATACCTATTCCTATTACATTCATACCTTTCCTATGGTCTCCTGTGTTTATTGAAAATTATCTTCGAGATAAACAACACTGCATGAACTCATCTGATGAAGAAACAAGTGAAAAGAGTAAAACTATACTACATTTAATTGATAATAATTATGATAACCAGAGTAATTCTATTTTGCCTTTAGTGGCAACTTCAAAACTATTGAATTGTGAATTTTTTGTGAAAAGAAAATATGACTTTACAGTGCGAGTTGAAAACGGCGAGGATTTATCAAATAATAATTTTTTTAGAAGAAATATATGGAACAATTCTGTTAAACTGCATAATAATGAATCTCTTGTTGAGTTCTGGACGCGTTGTAGAATTTGCGATTGGAAATCAATTGATTCATCTTACAATCATGTAGCTATATCGAATATCCGTTTTACATCATTGAAGCATTTTATGTTAGATATAGCATGGTTAGGTATAAATTATGTGCATAATTCGTTGATACTAGCAGATTTATATCCAGGTCTATCCAGATTTTACTATGAAGAATGTGAAATATCTCAAATGGAAAAGTGTATTCATGCGGCTATAGTATCGTCGCATATGACAAATTATGAATTGTCTGAATTAAGGAATATAATTACACAACGGTTTTCACCAGAAATAAATGGTGAGATTGTTTGCCAGGCAATTTCAGATATTTGCCATAAATCCCAGCAAACCCAGCCGACTGTCGAGCCATCAATTCAATCTAATATTCAACTTACAACCGTGCCAGATACAACATCCACACTAATACCAAAATCATATAAATTTTTGTTCGTGGATTTCTGGGAAAATTTTGAACCACGTAATAATTTCTTCGTCGATATGTTCCAGTATTATAATATCCCTATAGAGCCTCTCGCGCCAGAATCAACGGAAGTGCCAGACGTAATATTTTGCGGACCTTTTACCGATCATCCAGGGAAAAATAGAAATTCATGGGACCCTTCTATACCACGCATATACTTCACAGGAGAATCTCAGGATTTCTGTCCGAATCCATTTGATGACCCTGCGATAAAACTTTTTCTCTCTTTTAATTTAAGGGAAGATGATAGAAACATCCGTCTGCCATTGTGGGTATTTTTCCTGGATTGGTTTTATATTTTACCAAAATCCAGCGAAACAGCCGCCGCAGCCGCAGCCGCAGCCGCAGCCGCAGCCTCCTCCACTGCCACTGCCACCCTCCCAGCCTATAAACAATACCCAAGAAATCCTGGAATCCATCCCCTCGAATACGCAACCACAACTCATTCAATCTCCTATGAAGCCCGTCCTGAATTCTGCGCGTTCGTTGTCTCAAACGCATCTTCAAACATACGAAACATATTTTTCAAAAAAGCAAATGAATACAAAAAAGTCAACTCGGCAGGTGGAGCGTTCAATAATATTGGAGGACCACTCCCTTCAAAGGGAGCAGGAGGCGCAGAAGGAGATGCCGTGAAAATAAACTACCTTCAAAATCATAAATTTAATATCTGTTTTGAGAACCACAGTGAACCTGGCTATATTACAGAAAAACTTCTTCATGCAAAACTGGCAGGGTGTGTTCCTCTTTATTGGGGCGACGTAGGGGCGCAAATTGATTTTAATAAAAATTCCTTTATAAATCTAACAGGAAAAAATCTTACTCAAATGATGAATACCTTGAAATATTATGATGAACATCCTGATGAATCAGCTAAAATTGCCTCCACTCCTCCTCTATCTAGCCAAGATATTCTTACTTGGTATGATAAATTCAAGAATATTGTCAAAAAAACTATTAAAATTATTGAGAATTCAAAAAAACACCAGAATACGGAATTTATCACTCAATCTCCAGTATTTGTAACGTATTTTGATTCCACAACATTGAATTCAAAATTAAGAAAAGACTTGAAACTCGGATGTCAATTCCTGGAAAAACAACGAATGCATTATCCTGAACTCAAATATGTTATGTATTGTCCTGATAATATTGACATATCATCCAATTCTTATCTATTAAGTTATCCGTTTGTAAAATGTGTTCCAATTAATCTTAATAAACTGACGAGCAAATATAATATTAGTAATGGCGAGGAATACTGGCAATATAATAAATATGGATGGAGATTAATATTGTTAAATGAAATTGTTACTTCTACCGATGAAATTTTAAAAAATAAAACAATTATTTGGACAAATCCTGGGACTGTATATATAAATATTCCAGATTTTTTTGTTAAATTTCCTCAAGAATCCGAGGAAGGGTGTATTTTTATGCGAGATCCATATGTCACTAATTCACAATGGTGTCCACAGAACATTGTAGATACTTTGAAATTATCAGTCGAGGATTTATCTGCTAATTTTGTTTTTCCTGAAATAATAGTATTAAAAAATAATAACTCTATAGTTAAACGTTTTTTCAGCGAATGTTTAGAAATTGATAGTAGGTTAAATATAATTTGTAATAAAACTTTTGTGGAAATTAGTAAGAATAATGAAATAATTGGAAATTCTCATGATACACTTCTATACAGTATACTTTTGAGAAAATACAAATTACCAAATATTGACTTTACAGAGTTTGTTGATAGAATAAGTATGTATTCGTGTGTAAATAATGGCAAATCAATATATTTTCACTCTGGAAAATTTCTTGAAATTCATAGACTTTTTTCAAATATTGATAATATAAAAATTATTAATTTGGAGAGAAGACCAGATAGATTGGAGAGCTTATATAAAAGTTTTCCAACTTTGACAAATTTTTCAAATGTTTTTAAAGCTACAGATGGAAAACAGTTGGAAATGACACCAGATCTTAAACATTTATTTAGAAATAATGATTTTGACTGGAAAAAATCAGTGATGGGGTGTGCGTTGAGTCATATGAGAGTGTGGCTGAAACTTGTAGAAGACAATTTGCCTTTTGTAAATAATTATATGATTTTAGAAGATGATGTTCGATTTAATATTTCAATGCTAGATACATTTGCAAACTCTATGCGTGATTTACCTTCAGATACGTGGGACGTATTATACCTGGGAGGAGTCTTACCATGTAATCGAGAAATTTATGGAAATGTCCTTGAACATGTTAAAGGTAATTGGTATAAAATTAAAGCAAATAGTTATTTTTCAAAAGGAGAAGAAATAAATATCTTTCATCATTGTTTATATAGTTACGTGTTGAGCAAGAGAGGAGCTGTAAAATTGCTAAAAATGATAGAAGAAAATGGAATATGGACAAGTATGGATCATTTAGTGATGGCACTAAATATGAAGGGAGGAGAAATTTACAGTCATTATGAAAGTGTAACATATTCCTATCAAGAAATAGATGAAGAATATATGAAAACAGAATATGATAATTTTAATCGAGTGGTAAAATACGATAGTGATATATGGAATAATAC
>Ga0214923_10005420_pt1 | contig 14837 bp, 11 predicted proteins | sample LL1510_MetaG_FD_177993 | JGI IMG/M metagenome (GOLD analysis project Ga0214923, IMG submission 177993) | Freshwater microbial communities from Lake Lanier, Atlanta, Georgia, United States - LL-1510 | ecosystem: Environmental > Aquatic > Freshwater > Lake | place: USA: Georgia | collected... | reverse complement strand
TATCCAATCTTTACGGGCTAGGATAACCTTCTCCCCGAATATCTCTCGCTTCTCTTGCCTATCTAGGGCGCGATTAAGTCGCTCATAGTGGGCAAGTATCTCCTCAATACTTCTCGCCATGCTCTCTCCTACTTATCGTGTATGTTGAACGCCATCTCCCGTCTAGGGGCGTTAGCGTGTAGTTGCGCTAGTATAGCATCTTGTTGTGCTTCCGTCAAGTCGGGCGTAGTTGTGCGCTCCCCTGCCATGATAGCCTTGTGCGACTTACGCGCTAGGCGAACTACTTTACCAATTACTAGGGGTGCGACAATTCGCGTGTTGCCCTGCTTATCGGTAATCATCACGGGTGAGCAAGTTGCTCCCGTTAGGTTATAGTTGCGCTTACCCCACGGGCGACTAGCCCGCACAGTTCGCAACTGTCTAACACCTACACCCGACCCCGCGTAGGGGTTCGGCATTTCCTATCCTCTCTCTAGTTGGTAGTGCTAAGTATATCATACTTGTTAATGCTTGTCAAGTAGGGGGGAGATAGTCTAGCGGTATCCCGACGGGCGACCCGTCTTGTCTAGGGGCGTATCCTGCCCGACTATCTCTACCCTATTTACTTGTTGAGCCGAATTATACCATGCTAACTTGAACTTGTCAAGTAGCCTAGTCTTTCGGCGTGTCTTGGATAATCTTGCGAATATCTGATGACGGGGAGAATTATACCCTACCCCCTACCGCTTGTCAATTCCGACACGCCGTAAAAATTGTGAAGTAGGTCATAGAACATTTGTTCTAATTATAGGGGGGAATCTGATATTGAGAATCGTTATCAATAATGGCAGGGGGGATAGTCACCCACTCAGGAAACTCCCAGACAATTCTCAGATTTAATTAAACTATAAGTCTCTAGTATAGGTATAGGGTATAGGTATAGGGGCAATAGCCCCATACTCAGGCAACACTCAGACAACTCTCAGGAATCTCTCAGGAATCTTTGAGGGGGCATTGATTAAATGTGCGGTGAGTAAGATATTATGTCTCACCCTATAAATTTCTGTTATATAAACCCCCCAATATATATATATATCGGACATTATACCCCCTAAAATAAAATATATCTAGGAAACCTGTTCGGTTTCCCGATTTGAACAGGTTTTCTATATATGTAATATAAAATATTATATAGAGCGAAGTCGCTCCGTTTTGGACTTCGCGACTTCTTATATAATATATAATAATATAATATATATGGGGATGCTATGCCCGTTTTCTGACGGGCGTTATTTCTGTGATTTATGGGGGCAACTGATGGGTAGAAAGCCTGGCAAGGTAGATATACCGATGCATGAGGCTAAGGAGAAAGTTCTCCTGATGCTAGCCCAAGGTAGTACCATATCCCAGGCGATGGGTAGCGTAAACCGTAATGAGGTTACCTTCCGTCAATGGAGTATGAAGGATGCTGACTTCAAAGATAGGGCCGATAAGGCCCGCCTAGAAGGCAAAGGTATCAAGGCTGACTTTAAGAACCTTAAGGATATATCCTTTGAGGACTTCTCTGAGCAGTTCCTAGATACCAAGCTCTTTGAGCATCATAAGGATTGGGTTGACTTAATAGAGGGGCGCGAGCCCCGCTGGTTACACCCCGCCATGACTTACGAGCCAGGCGCTGAAAACCGTATCCTGATTAACGTACCCCCTGAGCATGCTAAGTCCACCGTGGTGACGATTAACTATGTCACCTACCGACTAGCCGTGGACCCTAACGTCCGTATCATTATAGTCTCAAAGACTCAGGGCATGGCCCGCAAGTTCCTCTCGGCGATTAAGACTAGGCTCTCACACCCGAATTGGATAAAGCTTCAGACAGCCTTCGGTCCGCAAGGCGGATACAAGGCTGATAGCCAAACCTGGAGTGCCGATATGATTTATCTAGGCACTGGTAGAGACTCTGGCGAAAAAGACCCTACAGTACAAGCCCTTGGCTTTGGTAGTCAAATCTATGGTGCACGAGCCGATTTGATTATCCTTGACGATGTTGTGATGAACTCAAATTCCCACGAGTGGGAGAAGCAAATTGAATGGCTTCAGAAAGAAGTCATCACACGCTTAGGACGACACGGGAAACTACTTATTGTAGGGACCCGTGTTGCTCCAGTAGATTTATATAAAATGATTCGGGACGGTCAACAATGGACTGGCGGTAAATCTCCATTTACCTACTTTGCCCAACCAGCCGTACTGGAGTTTGATGAGAAACCTAAGAATTGGAAAACTCTTTGGCCCTGGACGGACAAGGCTGAAAGCGATAAAGATGACGCTAACCCCGAGGGATTTTACCCTAAGTGGGACGGTCCTTCACTTTTTACTAGGCGTAGTGAAGTGGCACCTTCCATATGGGCGATGGTCTACCAGCAAGAGGATGTCACCGAAGATTCAATCTTCTCCCCCACAGCAATTGCAGGATGCGTTAATGGTATGCGAAAGCGTGGCCCCCTTAAACCAGGAGCCCCAGGACATCCAAAAAGCCTAGAGTCTGCCTATACAATTATAGGGCTAGACCCAGCTATGACTGGCAATACTGCTGCAGTAGCTATTACCTATAATCGTAGCGATAGTATGATTTATGTTTTAGATGCTGTCAACATGACAGAGCCTAGCCCAGCAAAGATTCGTGCCCTTATAGAAGATTGGGTGCAAAGATATAAACCGCAAGAACTAAGAATCGAAATCAATGCCCACCAGAAAGCCTACGCCCTCGATGATGAACTGCGTAACTGGCTCTCGATGTATGGGTGTCAACTCAACTCTCACTTTACTGGTAAGAATAAGTGGGATACTTCTTTCGGTGTGGCTTCTATGGCAAGCCTTTTTGGTAGCCTTAGAGATGGAAGATTCCAAGACAACAACTCAATAGAACTACCAAGTAATGAAGGTAGCGAAGGGCTTAAGGCTCTTGTGCAACAATTGATTACTTGGAAACCTGAGACTAGAAATCCAACAGACTGTGTTATGGCTCTCTGGTTTGCTATCATCCGCGTCCGCGAATTGATGCAGCAACATTCACAGTCAGCAAGATGGATGCAAAACCGTTGGGCCACTCGTGCTCAGACAGAAAGAAGATTCTCAATTAATCTAGATGAAGCCGTTGCAGAGCAATGGCAACAGACATACGGATAGGAACTAAAATGGCCGATAATAAAACTGGTAAAATTTTAAGAGATATTCTCTCAGGTAAAACACCTGGCCGTGGTGCGGCTAATCCAAAGTTTCCATATGGCGAAACGGTAAACCCAATATACTCACCAAATTCAGGTAATGGCCCTATTGACCCTGGGTTTAATAATCCAAACTATCCAAAAACACCAACAAGAAAAGTTCCAAAAAAGTTTAAACCTTCTCCACGGCCAAACAATTAAATTTAATTAAAGGATATTATGTTAACAATTGAACAGATTGCTGCGCGAGTTGAATCGCTACGCTATCGTAACTCAGACAGGGATGCTCGTAATCAAGACGTCCTTGCTGTCCGTAAAGGTCAGATTGCTAGCGTATATCCTGACTTCTTTCCAAATGGAGTAGACGCAAATGTCGTTGCAAATTTTATTGATATTGTTGCGAGAGACCTATCTGAAGTTATGGCGCCTCTGCCTGCAATCAACTGTTCCGCGGCGAATCAGACTTCTGACAGGGCTCGCAGCTTTGCTGACAAGCGTACTCGCATTGCAAGCAATTACTTTGCTCATTCGGACATGTCTGTACAGATGTACTCGGGAGCGGACTGGTACATAACCTACGGCTTCCTGCCATTTGTTATCGAGTTAGATGAAGAAGCTAAGCTTCCCCGTATCCGTCTAGAAAATCCAATTGGCTCCTATCCAGAATTTGATAGATACGGAAGATGTATAGCATTTGCTAAACGTTACTCATTAACCCTTGGCGAGCTAGTTGCTCAATTCCCAGAGTATGAGCGTGCTATTCTTGGTGGACTTGGATATAAACAAGACTTAAACTCTCTTATCGAAATGGTTCGTTACTACGATAAAGACCAATCGGTAATCTATCTACCAGATAAAAGTAATCTTCTATTATCTCAAGCCAAGAATCCTCTTGGTAAGATGATGATTGTAGTAGCCCGCAAACCATCTATCGATGGTGAGATGCGTGGACAGTTTGATGACATATTAGGTATTCAGTTGCTACGCAACCGCTTTGCACTCCTTGCTATGGAGGCAGCAGAGAAATCCGTACAGGCTCCTATTGTGCTTCCACAAGATGTACAAGAGCTACAGCTTGGTGGCGATGCGGTTATCCGCACATCCAACCCAGCAGGTGTACGTCGCGTAGAACTTACCCTGCCACAAGGTGCATTCACAGAGCAGACTCTGCTTAATCAGGAATTGCGTGTAGGCGCTCGTTATCCTGAGGGACGCACAGGTAACATTAATGCATCGATTGTCACGGGTCAGGGCGTACAGGCTCTCATGGGTGCCTTCGATACCCAGGTCAAATCTGCACAGGCAATCTTCGCCAGCGCCCTCCGTGACGTCATTCAGCTCTGCTTCCAGGTAGATGAGACTATCTTCCCAGAAGAGAAGACAATTCGTGGTGTAGATGCTGGTGCTCCTTATGAGATTACTTATAATCCTAAGAAGGACATTAAAGGTGACTACTCAGCAGATGTACGTTATGGTATGCTTGCTGGTTTGAACCCAGCTCAAGGTTTGATATTTATGCTACAAGCACTTGGTGGTAAATTAATCTCCAAGGATATGGCAATGCGTGAACTACCATTTACAGTTAACGTAAGTCAAGAAGTTGAGAAGATTGAAATCGAAGATATGCGTGCAGCTCTTCTTGGTTCACTGCAAGCCTATACTCAAGCAATTCCACAGATTGCCGCAGGTGGCGGCGATGCAAGTCAGATAGTATCTAAGATTGCACAAGTTATTAGAGCTCGCCAAAAAGGACAAGCGATAGAGGATGCGATTGAAGAAATCTTCGCCCCTGTCGAACAAGTTCCTCCTGCTGGTGCCCCGATGGTTGAGCAACCGTCCCCTGCTCCCGCTGGCGCTCCAGTAGGAGGCGCTCTTCCTCCAGTAGAAGGTGGAGCACCAGTAGAACTTCCACAAGGTGGAGGACAGCCAGACATTATGAGTCTTCTTTCAAGCCTAACATCAGGTGGAGAAGCTAACGCAAGTGTAAGAACTATTCGCCGACGATAATCTAGGAGGGGACAATGACAACGATTATTGGAGTTGAATATAAAGACAAGTCTGTCATTGTTGCTGACAGCCGCATTACAGATGATAGTGGGAAATCTTACTCGCATCCGTTTATGCGTAAGATATCATCACGTGGTGCGTTACTAATAGCAGGAGCAGGAGAAGTATCACCCTGCGACATTGCCCAGAACATTTGGATTCCACCAGTATTCTCAGCGAAAGACAAGAAAGATACCTATCGCTACATGATAGTCAAGGCTATGCCTTCTCTTCGTAAGTGCCTTACTGATAATGGTTATAACTTTGATGAACCTCATGATAAGAATAAAGATGGATTAAGATTTCAATTTCTCATCGCAGTAAATGGTGAGTTATTTGATGTTGACCAAGACTTGGCGGTAATGAAAAGTGAAGAAGGATTCTACGCAATCGGAAGCGGTGGAGCTTACGCTCTTGGAGCACTTTACGCGGGTAGCGATGTCATCGCTGCAATGGAAGTGGCTGCACGAATTAGTGTATACACAGCACCACCATATCAAGTAGAAGAGCAACTTAAATGAGTAAGTTTACCCAAGCCATTGATAAGGCTATGAGAGTACTTGCCGAAGAGTTAGAAGATTCAGAAAGCCAGATATGCACTGGCTGGGTATTAGTAAGTGAGTGGAGTGACTATGAAGGCACACGCTACCTTATGACAGATGTAAGTGAAAACATGAATCCTTGGTTAGCCAAGGGTATGCTGCTATCAGCAGAAGAATATTCGTATAGTCCAGAGGAGAACGCTAGTGGCAATAACTGAAAATCGCGGTGGTGCTAATGGTGGTCCACAATACAGCCCCCTAAATGTTAATCCATTTGGTGGAGATGGCCAAAGCGGTAATATAGATTATACTGGATTTTCCTACGGAATGAATAAACAAATTAACGAACAGCGCAGGGCTGAGTCCATTAAGACTCCATCACCTCGCGCATTTCCAGAACCAAATGTATCTTCTGCCCCTATTGTAACTCTTGATTCGGCTCCATTGAATCCAAATCTACCAGTTACTGCTGGCGCAAGACTAGGTGCTGGTCCTGGCGAAGAAGCTTTAATGCTACCTGCTGTAGTTCCTGGAATGGAAATTGATAGCGGAACTACTGCGCTTCGAGCTATGTATATGCAAGACCCAAATAATCAAGATTTACGTCGTATGATTGAATACATAGATACTACAGGTATTCCTCTGTGACAAAACCAGGAATCAAAAAGAATCCTGACGGTACGTTCACCGTAGTAGGAGCTCAAGAGCGTGTACTTACACAGCAACAAGCAGACTATGAAGAATTATTAAAGTCGGCAGAGTTGCTGCCAGGCGAATCTGGTTTCCGTGCTCGTGAATTAATACGAACAAAACCAACTATGTCTGGTGGATTGCTCTCTAGTTTAGTATCAAATGGCGCTGTTCCAAATAATAAGCTTGTCAATACACTTGTTGAGATTGACCAAATGACACAAGCTGAGCGTTCAAAGAATCAATTTCTTGAAACTCAGCGTATAGCCAACGAAAGATTCAACAATAGCATTAAGGGACAGCTATGGTCTGGCGTTAAAGGCTTCACTCGCGGCGCAATTACACTACTTGATATACCATTTGAACTAGCTGGCGCAGGTATTCGCAGTACAAAAGAAGATATTAGTGCTGCTCTTCGTGGTGATATTAACTTTCTTACCCGTCAACCTACTGACCCAACTAAAACTCGTAAAGATTTAGGCCTAAGTGATGGCCCTCAAGATGTTTTAAACCAAAGCAAACTCTATCAAGCTATTAAGCAGTGGAGAAAAGAAGGCAGAGTTGATGCTGGTGCTGGTTTTACTGTAGATGAGAGCTCAGGTATTGGCTTTGCTGCACGTAATGCACAGATGCAGGTAGCTAAAGTAAGAGTTAAGCTAGATGATGGTCGTTTCTATGACAGACCATACAGCGTATTTGACCCTATTGTAGAGTTTATCCCAGGTATTCAGCCTGATACAGGTACTGGCTCTGTCATATCTGCTATTGGTGACGTTGTTGCAATGCTTAAGCTTGACCCAGGACTTGCTTATTCTAGAGTTAAGAAGAGTCGTGATGCGCTAGCCCAGGCGCAGCGTACTTCAAAGGGTATGGAATCGGCTACTGTTGCTCGTGATTTAGCTCTCAAAGATATAGAATTAACTGAGCTTGCAAAGCAAACAGAAGAGTCTATTCAGGCATTTAAGACTGCTACTGGTGTACAAAAACTAGAAGCAGAGAAGGAAGTTCAAGCAGCTCTAGCAAAACAACTACAGCTAGCAGATGACATGGACAAGATGACATGGAATCCTGATGCAGTTGCTGCATTCCTTAGCGGTAAAGAATCAAGCGCTGCTATTGATGCCCTTGCTAATATGGATAACTGGGAAGATGTCTATGCTATCGGCAAGAAAGCTGGTAAGCGTGGCGGATTTACAGTAGAACAATCTAAGGTAATTGCTGCTGCAAAGACTCGTGAAGAGGTTTTAGCTGGACTTGCACCCTACATTGCTGACGGTAAAGTTGTAGCAAACGTACTTGAAACTGGTACTAAAGTAGGTAATGCACTACGTAACATTGCTGATTCAAGCATCGTTGCTGGTAAAGCTACAAAGATTACTAACTCAATCACAGGTCTTGCTGCCCGTGGTGCAGCTAAGTTGCCATACATTGACAAGGTTGCTAAGACTGTAGGTGCTGTTGCTAATGGTGCAACTAAATTAAAGACTAACCTTTCAAGAAGTTACAACACCGTAGTTCCTGGCGGAACTATGATTCATGCATCTGATAAGGATGCTTTAGTAGATGCAATCTACGGATTCGGTAGAGCAACAAATGTTCCCGAAAATGTAATCAGTAAGTTAGTAACCGAAGTAGCATACTCTGACAACGCTTCTGAAATCGGATATACAGCTACTGGTAAACTATTTGATGAGATTTTCAAGGCTAATCTAGGCAAAGCCGGCATTGACGAGGAAGCACTTCGTGAGGCTACTCGTATATTCAAGAACGGTAATGCTCAGATGGGTTCCTATTGGGCAGAGCGTCACGCTGCTGGTGCTAAGCTAGACTATGTAATCAGCGGTGACAAGAAGGTAACAATCTCTGGTCCTCATCTAGATTCTGAATACTTGAACTCTGTAGTATATCTACCCCCTGCCCGTGAGATATTGGATATCATATCCTTTGTAAATAGACGCGGTGGTAAGACTCTAGAGTCTATAAAGGAAGCTACAGATGTGGCCACTAACACAGTGTGGAAGCGAATGGTTCTTATTCGCCCAGCCTATGTTATCCGTAACATTGCTGAAATGCAGATTCGTGTTATGGGTACAGGCCATGTATCTTTCTTTAATAATCCAGTAATGGCACTTGGCATGTGGCTAGGACGCTCAGAGAGCGCATCTGCCTGGCGTAGAATGCTAGACAAACTCGACCCATTCCGCAACACGGTTATGGGTACTAACTTTAAACTAGGTTCGGCAGAAGAAGAGTTTGCTGCAGAAATTCTAGCACACGATGCTGCTGAATCATATATTGCATCTCAGACATCTCGTAGTATCTCATCTATGGATAGAGATGTTGCTGTTGCTGTTAAGTTTTCTGGATTCAATAGAGTTGAGTTCGGTCATCCACGCTGGTGGGAAGGGCTTGCTTCTGAAATAAGAATCCTGTCTAACTCTATCGCTGGTCGAGTTGCAGCTAGAACTGCTGCAGGTAAAGAGCAAGCTGGTGTAGAATTCGTACTTCGTGGTGCTGGCAAAGATGAATGGGACCAGTTTACCAAGCTACAGAAGCCTGAGATTCGTGACTGGCTACGCACCGATGAGGGTGCTATGAACTATCTATTCACTGGTAAGAATGACAGAGGACAACTTACATCAGTAAGAGCTCGTGTTGATGAGGCTGCTGGTAAGAATGGTGACGCTTCTCAAGCAATTAAAAACTTGATTGCCTTTGGTAAAATAGAAGCAGATGGTTTATCTTTAGCTGTTCCTAAGGGCAGTGCAGCTGCAGCTAATTCAATCAAGAATGCTGCCAATGTAAGCAAGACTGGTAAGACTCTTAAAGATGTAAACCAAGAGTTTGCTGACTTACTCCGTAAGAACTTTGATGGCAAAGGCGATTGGGACGGCCTTTCAATGAATGTGCCAGAGATTAAGTTCGGTAGGTATGCCAAGGAACAAAGAAGCCGTGCTGCAGGTATTGCAGATTCATTCTTTGATATTGCTGTTAAGTTTGAAAAGACTACCACGATGGGCCCTGAATGGCGTCAGAAATACTGGGATGCTATCCATGACATTGCTGGTGCACTAGATGCTGAAGCTGCTGCTAAGTTAGCTGGCGTTGCACAGGATTCTCTCAGCCCACTCAAAAGCTGGAAGGGCGAACCCATTGGTAGCCAGCATAAAGTCTGGAACGCTTTTAAACTAGCCAAGGGCGACGGTAATGTAACTTTACAACAGGCCCATGAATACGCCTCTACAGTGGCTTCTAGGCATGTTAGAGACCTATTCTACGATGCTTCACGCAAGCGTCTACTCTTCCATCAACTACGCCTTATTGCTCCATTCGGACAGGCATGGGAAGATACAATCAAGGCCTGGGGTAATATTGCTCTGAATAACCCTATGCAGGTTTACAAGGTTCAGAAGGTTCTCAACTGGCTGACTAACCCAGAGTCATCAGCACTATATCAACTGACTGATGCTAAAGATTACTATGACCCTAACCAAGGTTTCCTATATACAGACCCACTAGACGGACAGCGTAAGTTCTTCTTACCATTCGTATCAACTGGGCTAAACTTCCTATCTAATCTAGCACTTCGTAAGAGTGCAGTAAGTGGACCATTTGCGGTATCATCTACCCCACAGTCACTTAACTTCGCATTCGCTTCAGGCAGTATTATGCCTGGCGTTGGTCCTGGTGTATCTTTTGGTTTAGCTACCCTAGATTCTTATGGACCTAACCCACTGAAGTTGCTCCCTATGGGGCTTCGTGAACAAGCGTACAAGATTATTTATCCTTTCGGTGAGCCTAATCTAAAGCAGGGATTCTTAGAATCATTCCTTCCTGGCAACTGGCGTCGTATCCTAGCGCCTGTTATGCCAGATGAATCTTATGCTGCTTCTTTTGCTCCAACAATGAACTATCTAGCAAGTGGTGGAAACTATAACCTAGATGACAGGAATGACCAGGAAAGACTAGTCACAGATACCAGCACATTTGCTAAATGGTTTACAGTAATGCGTGGTATCTTTGGTGCAGTATCTCCATTCCAATTACAGTTTAGTGGTTTAACCACACTTGAAGATGGCGACACTCTTTTAACGACATCTCTATACAATGACTTTAGACAATTAGAAGTCGCTGCTGGTGGAGATAAGAATAAAGCTTACAATGACTTCTTCAATACATACAGTCCTAACCTAGTATTTGCTATTATCAGCTCCTCCTCGGGTGGACCTACAAACCTATTTACATATGAAGCAATCAAGGATGACCCATCACTTGTAACTGATTATGGTGATGTCTATGGATATGCCTACCCGGGTGGAGGATATTCAGCTGAGCTGTACCGCTGGCAACAGCGCATGGGCAACAAGGTTAAGTTTACACCTCGTAAATTAGTTGAAAGAGCTACCTTAATTCGCTACTACGCAGCCAAGGATACACTACTTGCCCGTGCTACAGGTGAAGGATGGGACAGTGAAACATTTGATGAAGCTAATGCTAACCTAAGAGAATCCTTTGCAGGTCTAGGACTTACATTCAAGTATGATACATACAAGGATGTTCGCATTGCTGACCAGCTAAATCGTATGGCATTAGATGAGCGCTTTGATGATTCAGATGCTGTCCGAGGACTTCGTGACTATCTATACCTTCGTCAGAAAGCTTTAGATGACAGTGGAAGAAAGACGTTAGAGAATAAAGCTTCCTTGCCTGAACGTGAGTGGCTAGCAGAACAAGCAAAAGAAATTATCAAACGCAATCCAGATTTCCAAAATATATTCTATGCATTCTTCAAGAAGGAGTTAGAAGGCTAATATGGTAGAAAAATCAAAACCTGCACCAAGTCCTTCTTCTGGACCAAAGACTTCAACCTCTAACCAACTTGTCGACAAGGTATCTCCTGAAGCTAAGAGCGCTGAGAGTAGTAAGAAAAAACAACCCACTGGTAAACCAGGACTTCTTGGAGTTCCAGTAGGAACTGAGATTGTTGTAGGAAAAACTGGTAGTTTGCCCCCATCAACTTCAACTGGCAAACCTATTGAAGGCGTACCTGTAGTTAAGAAAACTCAGTATGTCTCTGGCGATGGGATGCGTAATTTCTTTAATAAGACAAACGCAGAAAAAGCTCAGATACTAGCTAAGCTTCGTGAGATTCCTGGCATCTATCCTAAAGGCCAAGCTCCAACTATAGCATATATTAACAATGCTTTAGCTCAGGGCATGGTACCAATTAGAGACATTGATGCTAAAGCCCTTGAAGAGATAATGAAATATGCAGATACTGTAGGAGAAAATTATACAGTAAGCCTTGAGAAACTTTATCGTCAACCGACGCTGGCTCAACAGTTCTTTGCTATCAAGACTACAGTTCCAGGTAAGTTAAAGCTTACTCCAGAGACTGCTCTTAATCTAGAGATTACCCAAGCTTTTAATGATTATCTTGATATTAATATTGATAAGAAGTCGGCTAAGGAATTTGCTGATACAGTAAACAATCTTGAAAGAAAACGTGGAACATACTTATCAGCATCTGAGCGCCAACAGCTTTTGCTTGATGCGGTACAGAAGAAAGCATCAGAAGTATTTAAGAATGATAAACAACCTGACTCATTACTATTGCAGCGTGGTGCTTTAGGCGGAAGTTATAATATTCTTAGAAAAGCATATGATGCCTATGGCATTCCTGTTGATGACAAGACAGTATACAAACAAGCTATTGGTAGTATTCGTAGCCGTCAAGCCCTAGAGAATGCTCTACAGAAAGTATCTGTTCAGGCACAGGTATCTTACCCTGCACTAGCTCCATACTTTCAGCAAGGTTTAACAACCAAAGAAGCTCTAGCGACTTATATAGGAATTAAAGCTAAGCTGTTTGATGTCCCAGAAAATTCAGTGAAACTCGATGAGATGTATCCAGTATTTAAAGGTAAAGAACTTATGACTCCACAAGAGTGGGAAAATTTCCTATACGGTACCCCTGAGTTTAAAAAGACACGCACATATATAGGTCAGAAAATTGACGACGCTAAGACTTTAATAAGAAACTTTATCCCTGGAGGTATCTAGTGGCTAAGAAAAAGAAGGCTACTGTAGTACCTTCGGGAACATTTGATGTAGGTTCATTCCGTAGAGGTGAAGAAGCTTCTATGGCTGGATACACTCCGCCTGCAGCAACTAATGTTCCTTTTGTAGATGAACAACTTTTAGCAAAAGAACGAGCAGCAGCAATGAAGGCTGCATCGGCAGCAGGAGACTTGAGAGACTACCCAGTAGTTGACCCAATAAAACAAGCAATTGCAGCAGAGACAACTCGGTTAAGTATTGAAGTTGATAGCGCACTTAATCAAGCTCAGTCAGACTTAGAAGCTATCATGGCTCAGATTGAGGCCGAAACAGCGCTAGCTGAGGCAGAAACATTTGCAGCAGAAGCTGCAGCTTTCGATGCTGAAATGGCTGTAGCTGAAGGAGACAGGTTAGTTAATGTCGTTTTTCAAGCTGACCCATATGCTAGATTTAGTCAACTCCCACCTATATTTCAAGCTGTAGTAAATGAACAAATGGGTGACGAAGGTAATGCAGCATTCATGGCAGCTTTTTCTGTCCTATCATCTGTAGGCGTAGAAGGATTACTTGATTCTGTTGAGCAAATCAGAAAGCTATATCCAAAGATTTCATCTGATGATGCACTTCTACTTCTTAAATACGACAAGAGATTTAACGAGCCATACTTAAAGCGCTTTGAAGGTAACAGGCTTCGTATGCAAAATGGTTTACCGCCGATAGATGATTCAGAATACTTATCTAATGAGTTGGCATATGAGAAGACATTCAAGTCTTATGGTTTGAATCAGTTCGCTAACCGTGACTACTATGCTAAGTTAATGGGCGATAATCAATCACCACAAGATATAGCAGCTAAAGTATCTCTCGGATTCGATAAGATTATTAATGGACCAGCTGAAGCCCGAAATGCTCTAACTAAATTCTTCGGCATTACTGACATCGTAGCATACGGCCTTGACCCTAAGACAATGCTACCACAGATGAAACAGAAGGTTCTTGCAGCCCAAATTGGTGGACAAGCACTAGCACAAGGACTTGGGACAAGCCTAGAAGCTACCACATTTACTGGAGCCGAAGCTGCTCCTTACACCAATGTCCAGCGAGGAACTATCGGTGTCAATGCAATGATAGCAGCAGGAATCAATGAAACCAATGCAGAGAAGCTTGCAGCGGATGTCGCTAGAGTACTACCAACTGCTGAGAAACTTAGCTCAATTTATGCCAAGGGTTATAAGCAGTATGGACAACTTGAAGCAGAAAAAGATATTTATTTATCCAGCGCTGAAGCTGAAAGAGCTAAAGAGGCTCTTAAGGCTAGAGAAATAGCAGAATTTAGCGGCACATCTGGAATGCTTAAGTCACAACGCCGAGCAGTAGGCGGCTTAATATAGAATCCTGACATGGACCCATCGGCCCCATGCAGCGTATTAGACCGATAGCAAGAGCCAACCCATTACCCCGAATGGAATTGAGGCTTGCGACTAACAACGAATAGAAGGGTGGTTGCTATGAGCAACAACTACTGGGATGAAGAAGACGATGACCTGGATACAGAGTCACAGTCGTTTGGTGCAACTGAGAGTGACTTACTAAAGAAACTCCGTAAAGCTAAACGTTCTGATGAGAAACGTATCAAGGAACTCACTGAGCAACTTGAGGGTTTAACCAAGATGCAGCGTGAGCGAGTTGTCAAAGAAGTCCTAGAAAAGAAGGGTGTCAACCAAAAAGCTGCACGCCTTGTATTGAAAGACTTGGATGATGTTAACGAGGAGTCAGTTTCTAACTGGCTTGATGATAACGCAGACTTGTTTGGAATCAAGGTGCCAGAACAAGAGGCACCAGTAAATCAACAGGACATTGCTCGACTTCGTCAGCAAGATGTCCTGACACAAGGTGCTTTGACACCTGACAGAGGGCTAGATGTAGAGCAACGCATGAAACAAGCTAGTTCAGCCGAAGAGCTACTATCTATACTTCAGTCACAACAATAATCCGTTCATAGTCTAGGAGACTAAAACTAATGTCACAATATACATCAACCGCGAGCACATCTCTCGGTGGAACAGTTGGTGGCGCAGGTCTCGTACAGAAGGCGTATGACCGTCTTCTCGAGTTCGCTCTCCGTTCAGAACCACTACTTCGTTCTGTCGCAGATAAGCGTCCTGCCCGTCAAGCAATTCCAGGTTCAACTGTAGTGTTACAGCGCTATGTTGATTTGGATGCAAAAACTTCAACACTAACAGAGACAACTGACCCAGATGCAGTTGCTCTAACAACCCCAACATCAGTAACCATT
>Ga0214923_10005418_pt1 | contig 14838 bp, 12 predicted proteins | sample LL1510_MetaG_FD_177993 | JGI IMG/M metagenome (GOLD analysis project Ga0214923, IMG submission 177993) | Freshwater microbial communities from Lake Lanier, Atlanta, Georgia, United States - LL-1510 | ecosystem: Environmental > Aquatic > Freshwater > Lake | place: USA: Georgia | collected... | reverse complement strand
GTATTATTTCACTGTGTGGATTTTTATTAAAAAAACCACAGCCCAGGATTAACAATCCATCTGAAGTATTGTAATTATAAGTCATTGTAATTTTTTTACTCTTATAATAAACACTCGAAACATTTTTTAAATTAATTAATCTCTCACAATTTTTGCCCAAAGATAATCTTAAAATTGGATTCATTTTTAATCAGAGATATTGTCAATATGATTTAAATTATTTTTTAAATCATATATAAATCATATATAAATCATATATAAATCATATATAAATCATATATAAATCATATATTAATTTATTAATTTTCAACTTACCTACTGACTCACTTGTCTTCAATTTCTTCACGATGTTCTTGAAGTAATTCTAAAAAATCGTTAAAGACCTTTGTCATATTCTTACCTTTTCCACTATGGATACACGATCCTCCATTAAAACAAAGGAAAGTATGATAGGACTGTTTTTTAGATTTGGCAACTGCGAAATCTCCTTTTTCAAGAATTCTTGACTCGATTTTGTTTCCATTACAATCCAGACCAATAAAAATCAAGTCTTCTTCGTCATTTTCTTCTACTTTGGTTTTAATATTTACACCAGCTCCACTAGTTGTGCCATCAAAGATGCTAATGTAGTTATCGTAATTTTGATTGATAAGTTGATCAAGAGCGGTGCGATTAATGTTCATTCCAACATGGACATTTCTATTCTTCATCACTGTTTGGAGGATCATATATATATTTTTCTGATTGTCTGGTATATTTTCTTGTTTTTTGAGCTTCATGTTTTGAATCTCATTGGAAACAGAAAATAACTTTTGACCTGTCCATTGCTGGACTTTATTCATTATCGATAAAAACTGCACTGCTCTTATAGCCAAATCATCATCTTTGCATCCAGTAATTTGAAATTTTCCAGTCTTTGTTATTTTAATATTAACAAGTTTTTTAGAAAAAACACCACTTTTATTTTTATATTTGAATATCATGTTCGTTGTTACTGAATTTAGAAAGAATTCGTCTCTTTTTTTCTTGTTTTTGTTTGTGTTTCTAACAACAGAAGCTGTTTTGAAAATTAGTCCTCTTGTCTTATTGTTCCATTTCATTGAAATAATACTTTCATCAGGGATATCATCAATTATATCTTCAATGTGCCAAAGATCTTTAAATCTTTTTTTCCTATTGTTTTTACATTCCATAGCAAGGTCCAAGATAGGCATAAATTTAAAGAATTTTTCAATATCGATGATGATGTTTGTAAAAATGATGATTGTTTTTGTTGAATATTCCTCGAGGACTCTCCCCTCGTCAATAGTATGAGGTAAAGTATTTTTTGAGGTTTCAGTAGATTCTAAAGTCAATGACATTTTAGAGAGTTTTTAGTGAGATGAAAAGAAGTTTAAATACAATAATATTTAATTGTTCTTTTAAACAAAAATCATTTATTTTAAAGTTTTAAAGGTATTATGAAAATATAAACGAATGGCAAGGAAGAATCAAAAATTAAAAGTGGTGAAAGTTCCTCTTGGTTATTTTGTTGATAACTATCAAGCAAAATTTCCAGCTATGCCTGTACTTTATGCTGAACTTTTAGAAAATAAGGATAAAGTCAAAAAAGAAATGCGTAATAAAGACTATTCTCCCCCTCAGGAAAGACTTATCGAGCAGACTGCTCCTCTTACTGAACAAGTCCAAGACTATGTTGATAATGACTTTGAAATCAAGGATTATAGTTCTGAGTATCCTGAAAGTAAAGCTCAAGGTAGAAGAAGAGAACCCATAAAGATCTTAGACTTGAGTGATCCTAAACCACAAGCGTTTGAAAAAGTAGAGAAAGAAGATAAAGAAGACTCTGAAAGAAATGAAACTAATGAGAGGAAAGAAAAGAGTGAATACGATGATGATAAAATTAGCGAGAGATTGAAAATGCGGTTTGACAAAATTAAAGATGAATATCATCAAGATCAAAATGTAGATGAAGATAGTGTTAGAAGAGATGTTAGAAGAGATGATAGAGGAGATGATAGAAGAGATGATAGAAGATATGATAGAGGAGATGATAGAAGAGATGATAGAAGATATGATAGAAGAGATGATAGAGGAGATGATAGAGGAGATGATAGAGGAGATGATAGAGGAGATGATAGAAGAGATGATAGAGGAGATTATAGAAGAGATGATAGAGGAGATTATAGAAGAGATGATAGAGGAGATTATAGAAGAGATGATAGAGGAGATGATAGAAGAGATGATAGAGGAGATGATAGAAGAGATGAAGAACGAGAATACATGAGAGAAGAGCAAAGAGATGACTACAAATACGAAGATGAAAGATACGATAATAGACATGATAATAGAGATAATAAAAATTCTGGTAAAGAAGAATATGAAAATATATTTACAAAGGGCGAAGAGGTTTATAAATTGAGAGAAAATACTTCATCTCGTGATGAGCAAAGAGAAGAAGAAAGATATAATAAGATTTATGAAAATAAAGATAAAAATATTGAAGAATCAAATCGAGTGCAAACATCTCCAAAAAATTCAAATAATTCAAACAATTATGATAAAGAGAATGAACAACAGAAAAATGAAACATCTCAGCCCTCTCAAACTTCTAAAAAAATATTTGATCTACTTGTGGATGATGAAGAACAGAATACAGCTTATGCAAATGAACGACGAGATGACAAATACTACTCACAATATGGACAAAATCCACAATATAATCAAATGAGAAATGAACCTTCTAAAAAAGAATATACTTTACCTCCCAAATTATCTGAAATAAATACTGGTGTTGTTCGTGATAATAAGGGAGTGAGAGATGTAACAAGAGGGTTGACAAAGCAAGAAGAAGAAGAAGAAACGGAGAAACGGATAATGTTGGAAAAATTTTCCATATTGAAAAAGAAGTACAAAGAAGCAAAAATTCCTGAATTTACTACCTATACTGATTTGGGCACAATGAGGAGAACTTATGACACAGCCGTTAGAAACTTACAATTGGATGCTACAGTTGATAATTATAAGAGATATCTTATGCTGGGGTTTGGAGGTACACAATGGTTAATCCAAAAATTTTTGAAAATTGATATGGATGGATTTGCCGAACAACAGATTTTAAGTATTAATCAGTATGAAAGTCTATTGATTGAAATTGGAGAAAAGTCTTACTTTAAAACGAATACAGCATCGCCTGAAGTTCGTCTTATGTTTTTGATTGGATTTAATGCGGTTATTTTTGTAATGACAAAAATGATGTTTAACTCCACTTCAAATTTCATGAAACCCACAAGCACGGCATCTTCTACAAGTGATAACAAAAACAAACCACATATGAAAGGACCTTCAATGGACGATTTGAAAGATTTTGAGAATGTCTCTAAAAAGACAAAGAATGAATGAAAAAGATTTTCATTAAAAAAAATTATGTATTCTATTAGACAATAAAATACATATTGTATGTCGCTTCGTCAAAAATATCAAGAACAGTTTTTTAGAAAGGATTTTATCTATAAGAGAGAGAAAATAAAAGAAATAGAACAAGAAAGTGCAGAAGTATTTAGTTTATTTGAAGATATAATAGCAGAAGTAAAAGCACAAGAAAAACAATTATCAACCATAGAAGAGAATATTGAAGAAAGCATAAGCACAATAAAAGAAACTTCTCAAGAAATTGCACAAGTTGAGGAACAAAAGCATACTACCTTGTATAAAAAGATAATAGGAGTAGTAATTGGTGGTGGTATAGGTAGTATTGTAGTTTTGTATAATCCTTATGTGGCAATAGGAACAATAGTCGGAGGAACAATAGCAGGAAGTCTCTTGTCAAAATGGTTTTAATAAGTTTATTTGAATTGTGTTTTTAATTTTTCAAGATACAGAATACCGTCCATAAGTTCTTCTTGTGCGTGTGTAATCCAGTCATTCACATTTAAATCTTGACGGTCAAGATCTGTACCGTATTTTTGTTTTCCAAATTTTGATCTTGCAATAAACTTATGAACAATAGATTTAACTATAGAGTCAGTGTTATCAAAATCATTTTGAAAGACTTGAAAAGATTGAATATCAGGTATTTCACTCATTGTAAGTTAATAGTTAATTTACAATGAATAACTACTTAAATTAATATTTATTAACATCATATTTACATTATATTTACATTATATTTAAAATTGTGCTCTATTGTCGTCTTCGCAAATTTTCACTACTTTACCACCTTTTTCTTCGTAATTCTTTCTTAGATCAATACACTCTTTCAAATATTTTTGTTTTCTTTCATCCATTTTTTCTAATGTTTCTTTTCTTACTTTACCTTTTGACCACCATTTCATAATAAGATCGCTATCAATATAAATTTCTTTGTATCCCATTTTGAGAGCGATTCTAAGAGCGGTGACAAAAGATAATAACTTACCAGTATCTTTGTGTGATAGTCCTTCAAACTTTTCTTTAATCACATAACGAGTTTCCTCTTTACAAACAACCATGTCAGTTAAAAGTTCTTGATAGACTTCAATTATATCCACATTATTGTGATCAACGACAGAACAGAACATTACATCTTCATCATCTTTTTTTGCAAAACAGTAAAGTCCAGATAGTTTATGGACAACTGGTTTAGCAATATCTTTATTCAGATGTATAGCAGGTTTGTCATAGTGTGCATGTTCATTCTCATTAATCACTTGGATTTTTGGAGCGAATACTTGTTTGAGATGTTTTTGTAAAAGTTGTTTACCTTGTCTAAGCTTAACATGAGACTCCATAAATTGAGGAATCTTAAATGCCACTGAAAGAATTTCATCAATGGGTTTCATGACTTGATGTTCTAGATAATAAAAGTAATCAATACGTAATATATCTTTGTGTTCTTTGAAGTAGGAGAATTCTTCTATGATATCTTCTTGTAACTTGTCCTTTTTATCTACATTAATTAAAACATATTCCAAACGCGTATTAACAGGTACGGTAATACCTCTTTTTCCAAGCTTATCAGCGAGAGAGGCATGTGCGGGTTTTCTTTTACCGATATAATCAACACGATTAAGACCTTTTGTAATTACGAAATCTTTTCCTGCATACTTGAGTTGAAAAAGATCATTTACATAATCAATTACTTCATTAATAGTTTGTGATACGACTGGATGTCTCATGATCTCTTGAATCTCCATATTTTCAAAACGAAGTTTTTCGGCATTATTAAGAATGTTCCAAAGGGTATGCTCATAAATATCTTTCAAAAATTTACAATTATCTCTTCGTTGCAACACCACACCTTTTTTATAAAGTTTCTTGTCCATCACACCATTAATGTCACATGGTTGTGCTATATATCTTTTCTTGCTAAGAATAAAATAAGTAGCATAGATCTTGCCTTCAAACTCAAGTTTCATTGGAGATGGAAAAATCTCCTTAATCTTGTCAACAACGTTTTCAGCAAACTTCCAAATTTCGGAAAATCGTTCATGCGTATGATCTTCAAATCTCTTGAAATTAATGAAACAAGAATCTGTATCGCCGTAGACAACAAGAGCATCGTCCCAGTTATTTTTAATGTAGTTCACTGCTTTTTCAATAGATATTCTTCCAATATACGTAACAGCCATAGCACCATTTACAAAAGGTAAGTAACCTTTTGCAGCGCCGAGAGCACCGTACATGGAGTTTGCGTTTACTTTGTAAGCAAGTTGTCTTTTATCCAGCACAGACTTCTGCACTTCTAAATCTTGTTGAAGTTGTTTTAGTTTTGTATGATTTTCTTCTTTTATTAGTTTATTAATTTCTTTGAATTCTTCATTTTCTGTCAATTCTTTCTTTTGTTCATCATTGAGATTATCATCAAAATAAAGACTTATATACTTGTGTTGAATACTTACAAGTTCAAGTTTTTTGCGCACTTGCTTACGAGCAGTAAGGAGAGTTTCAATAATGGTAGGAACCACGCCCTTACCAACTTTTGAAGCTTTGGCAAACTTGTGATGAAAGTCTTTACAAATCTTTTTCTGTTCTCTTTTCTCTTCGCGTTCTTGATATTTTTTCTCGTCATCTTCCGTCATTATCTTTTTTCTTTTTAACGGTTTGTGCTGTGGATCGTGAGAACATTTGACGTGTTCGCTCCACCGCAGAATTTCACAATCTTCATCAGCTACTTGATTATTTGAAACATAAGTAGTGTAATCAATATTGTAAGCCATGATGATACTGGGATACAGTGATGCAAAATCAAAAGGAATAATGTTTTTATAAATACCAGGAACAGGATTCAAAACCGTTGCTCCAGTGTATCTCTCTGCTAATAAATCTCGTGGCACATTCATAACAATATTGTTGTTATAGCAGTAAGAGAAGACTTGCGAATACATTTTAATCTGTTGACCTTTGGCGTATAGATAAAACATAGGAACTTGATTCGTGTTTGCTGACTCTGTAATATCATACCACACATGCAACTTTTCAAAAAGAAGATACACCACATAACTATCCTGAGTACAGTACTTGGCACACAAAGCCATGCTCTTACCATCTCCTTTTTCATAACATTCAAAAATATCACGATACTTCAAAGGATCTTTATTTGTTTTAAGAAACTCGTCGCATACAGTTTCAAGACGGTAGTTAGCAAGTTTAAAACTTCTTTTCATATAGGGCAACATATCAAATACGAGTCTTCCATCAGTATCCACGAATGTCATCTCCTGTTTTCCGAATGCTGAACTCTCCCACTCTATTTTACCTTTTTGACAAACTCTGCCATTAATACAACTCTGTTGCATAAAATCATTAACACACTTTCGTAATTCTGCTCTCTTGATAATATACTGATAATCGAAACCGTATATATTATAACCTATAATAATATCAGGATCGTGCTGTCTAATGAGTTTTGCAAAATCTGTTAGTAGTATTCTTTCCGACTTACATTTAATCACTGTCACATCCTCGATCTCATCGCATTCTTTCAATGTGATAATATACTTTAAAACCTTTCCTGCTGTCGTTCTAACTGTAACACCAATTTGAAATACCTCATCTTGTGGAATGTCCGCATCAGGCATAGAAACTAGTTTGGAAGAATAGGTTTCAATATCAAAGGAGAAAATACAAGGATAAATATTTGGAAGTTTTGTTACGTATTTTTCAGGTACACGAGTTACATTTGAATGTTTAACAATTACCTCTCTATGCTTGCTTGTTTCTTTATCCAGGATATCTACGATATTTACTTGTTCAAGTTTCACCCATCCAGTTGAAGGAATATCAAACATATCAATAAAACGAATAGAAGGAGTCAGACTGTTGTTTCCACAATGAATGTTGATTGTTACTTTACCAAGTCCTGCTATATAAAGACCTGCTCTTGCTTGACCGATAAAGTCTCTCATCTTTGAAAAAGTGGCAAATGAAACTTTTAAAAATGGAAATAATACTTGTTCATACTTATCTCCGACTTTTTTGTATTCTGAATTGTAAAGTCTTTTCTTCATTTCTAATTCCATCTTGATGGGCTTAGACTTAAAACGTTCTTTTATACAGTTTGAAAGAGATGAAGAGTACTTTACCCAGTCTATCTCTGGCGGAAGTTCTACATAGCAAAATGTAGTAAAGTCTTCAATGCGAACCATCATTGATTTTTTGAAGCGATCATAACCATATAATCTCAAGATTGTAACATCGTTGAACGTATCCTCTTCAAAAGACCAATTGATAATATATAAAAACTCGTTTGAGGTCTTTGCAGTTTTATTCATTTTACTCATTTTAGAAGATTGATTGATTTTGTTTGTGATTATTGATAAGTTTAGTCAACTTTAAAAAAGATTAAATTAAAAAAATCATTTTTAATTTAATAAAAAAGTTTATTTAAGGATTGCCAAGCCTCGACATTTTCATTTTTACATACTTTCAAAAAATTACTATCTTTGCATCCATTCATCTTTGAACATACTAAAAAACAATGGTTATCTTTTGCTACAAAACGAATATACTTTTCATTGATAATACATTCTTTTCCGTTATACGATCCTCTTAAAAAACTTGTTTGTGATAAGCTATCAGACATATTAAATAGTATTTGTAAATAATTTTATAATTTTTTAAAATATTATGCTAAAATCTAATGTAGCACAAGTAAAAAAATTATAAAAAGTTTTTCAATTAATCAATGATTAATTTATTGTCTCTTGATGCAACGAAAGTGACCCTTAACAGTCTTACCAGCGCGCTTGTAAGAAGGGACACGGAGACGCTTCATACCAGAACCACAAGAAGACTTCTTAGAGGACTTGTGAGAAACCTTATGAGAAGCCTTACGGGAAACCTTATGAGAAGCCTTACGGGAAGCAGCACGAGAAGCCTTACGGGAAGCAGCACGAGAAGCCTTACGGGAAGCAGCACGAGAAGCCTTGCGAGAAGAAGCACGAGAAGCTTTGCGAGAAGATTTACGAGAAACAGCCATTTTTTTTATACTATCAAGATAAAAAAAAAATTTTTTTTTTATATTTTTTTAAAACATTTTACCTTATTTTTTTGAAAAATTTCTCATAAAAATATTAAAAATTAAGCATTTATTTGAAAAACTCTATCAAACATACCTTTTACAGCTTGATGCTGCGTCATCCACACCAACTTGTCGCTTATAGTTTCCTTTATGTGCATAATAATTTCAGTAGATAATTCTTGATTTATAGAAGATAAACTTTCATCTAAGATTAATACTGGACTATTAGCAATACAATTAAAAGTTAATGTAAGTGCTAAATTCAAACGATCGTATTCACCTCCACTAAGGTTTGTTAAATCGGTTTCATTTCCTTTATAAAATATATCGAGGTTAATAACAGGTTTTTCTTTATTGTTTTTGCTTTCTTTAAAAGGTTTTATCTGCACGTGCATGGGTTCTTCAAAAAATGCATCAAGATGAATACTTAAATTGTGATTAATCGTATCAATAAATTTTGAAAGCAGTACTCCTTCCGCATGTTCAATACCTTCTAAAATAATAGAGTAATTGACACAATCTTTTTCAATCTTTTTATATTCTTTATCCACATCTTCTATATCACTTTGGATTTTACTTTTTTCATTTAATTGTTCAAGGTATACCTTGTATTTTTCTAATAAACTTATTTCCTCATTATATTTATCCTCTTTATTGTTTTCATCTAATTCTTCTAATTTCTGAGACATGTCTTCTATCTCATCATTAATTTTTTCTATTTCTTTTATAATATCTTCCAGTGTATCTTCGCATTCTTCGTAAGATGTGCCTATCGTTTTTATATCCCTTGTTATATTTCTTTTCTTATCAACAAGAGCACTTAGTTCGTCTTTTATTTTTTCCTGTGAATTCTGTTTTAAGAGCAGTTCAGAAAGAGTTTTTTCATAATGTTCTAAATTATCTTCTTCATTATTACATAAACTCTTGAATTGTGGATTTTGTTGAAGAATTTTCTTTAGTTTATTATAATCATCTGATAGTTGATCGTGTTCAAATGCCTCTACTCGTTTCTTTTCTTCTTGAAGTTGTTTCTTTTTCTTTTTCGTCGTAACTTGCAAGGCACGGCTTTCATCCATTTTAGTAATTAAGTCTGAGAGTTCAACAATCTTATTAACAGAGATGTGTTTATATTTTTCAAGTTTTTTTGTAATAGCATCATCTTCTTTGGTATAATGCTCAAAAAGTTTCTTAAAATTCTCAAGCTTAATAATCTCTGTTTCCAACACTTTTTGTCTTTGACGTTTTTGTTGTATTTTCTCTGTAGAAAAATCATCTGAAATCGTATCTAATTTTTCCAATACAGTATTATTTAGCCTGACACATTTTTTACAATGAGGACAAGTTAGCGATGATTTGTATAAATTTGCTTTTTCTAAAAAGGATTTTATTTCTTGCATTTCTTCTACTTTTTCATCCAAATCATCTTGAGAGTATCTTGCTTCTTCTATTTTTTTCAAGAGATCTCTATGTTTTTTCAACAAGTCTCTTTTTTCGCAGTAATCATTGTATAAATCCTCCTCATATTCAGACTCTTTGATTTTCATAAGCTCTTCGTCAACTTCTTTGAGACTTTTATTTATTTGTTCAGACAAGATTTTTTGAGTAGAATCGCATTTTGTCTTCAACTTCAAATAACGTATTTTATTTCTCGTTTCATTTATGTTGTCAACAAGTTGATCATAAGATTCTTCATCATAGTCTTTCTTTATGTTTTCAATCTTTTCCGAAATATCAGTAAGTTGCTCTTGAAAAATGCTTATACGATTTTTTAATTGAGTATATTTCATCTCATCGTTTGTCTTCTTTACAAGCAGACTTTGTTTCTCTTGTAGTTTTGATTGTGTGTTTCTGACAAGATTATTATGTGCTTTAATTTTCTCCTGCTTTGTTTTAATTTTGTTTGTTGCTTTTTCTGCACTATAACTAGAGTATTTTTCAAACTTTTCATAATCACTGTTAATAACAGAAACTAACTTTGATTTTAAAACTTCTTTTAATGTGGAAAACTTGACTGACAATTTTGACATTTCATCTTTGCAATTCTTGATAAGATCAACGACTTTATCCTTTTGTTTTTCAATTGTAGAATCAGAAAACAACAGAGCTTGTAGAAAAACCATTTTATCTTTTGCAGAAGATGCTAAGAAAGAACTCTCTCCTTTTTGTTTAATGATGGAAGTGTTTAGAAAATTCTTGCCAAAAAAGTTATTTATTCTTACTTGTGCTTCATCATCCTCATAACAATTTTCTTCTCCTTTTTCTTTTGGAAACTCATATACTCGCAAAGACTCTGGACCTTTCTTTCTCACTATTCTAAAAGGTTTTGTATTATTTACTATTAACTCGACTGAAAGCGACTTAGTACCTTGTTTGAAAAGTTTTTTACCTTCGCCTGTAATAGCGAATATAAATGCTTGAATAAGAGTTGATTTGCCAATACCCGAAGGTCCATCAAATAATATAGTAGCAGAATGATCAATTTCAACTTCATAGGAGCTAAAGCATTTAAAGTTTTTAAGCGTGAGTTTGTACGAAAATGTATCAGTCATTTTGGAAAAATTATAACAAGAGTATACTACTCAATTTAAATTAATTGTATAAATCAATTTTTCCAAAATTTTTTTCCAAACATAAATAAAAATCTTATATAATTAATAAAATGTCTTTCAAAGTTAATGCACCAAATAAATCTGCTCTTGTGGTTTCAAATGCAGCACCTTACGCTTTTCCATCTGACGGAAATGATACAGAAGTTGTAACAAGAGGACCAAGTCAGGATATTTACTCTTACGAACAGTATTATTTCAATGCTAATAATATGTTTGGAAGTGCTACACTAGGTACAGATATAAGTAATAACTATATCTCTCCTAATCAACCTTTTATGGGAGCAGTTTTAGCACCAAATGGAATAATTTATACAACACCTTATACACCAGATACTAATGTTTTACTTGCAATGGATACCTATACTGATCGATTTACAATCATACCTCTTCCAGATTCTCAAAGATTTATTGGAGGAGTATGTTTACCAAATGGAAAAATTTACAGAATTAGTTTTAACGTTCAAATACAAGACACCAATAATAATACTTTCAGAACAGTAACTATAAACTACGGTTCTCTTGCTGGTGGATATCAAGGTTGCGTTCTTGGTCCTAATGGGAAAATTTATGGAGTTCCTGGTATTGCAAATAATGTACTGGTATTCAACCCTGAAGATGAAAGTTATAAATTTTTAACAAGTTCTGCAGATATAAGTGAAGGATTTGATAGAAAATGGTTTGGAGGAGCACTGGCACCTAATGGTAAAATTTATTGTTTTCCTCAAAGATTTGCTACTAAAATTCTTGTAATTGACACAAATAATGATACTATTTCATCAATTGGAAGTATAATTGCTGATCCTAATACACAAGGATATTACTGGGGAGGCTGTCTTGCGCAAAATGGAAAGATATACGCTGCTCCTACCAATCAAGGATTAGATCCAAGTGCTGGTAGATATTTTTTAGAAATTGATCCATCATTAAACACTTATAATTATGTTGGAGCCTTGCAATCAGGGACAAGAAAATGGTCAGGGCCTTGTCTTGCACCTGATGGTTGGATTTATTGTGCTGGTGATAACGTGCCTGAGTGTATAAGATTTAATCCAAATACTTATGCAATACAAAATTTAGGTATACAAAACAGACGATATTCTTGTAGTTTAGGACCTAATGGTAAAGTATATTTTCCACCAAGACAAGGACCTACACCAAGTGAAAGAAACGCTTTCTACATTGTTAAAACAGGTTACCCTACCTTGCAACCTTGGATGATGGCTCCTGAATTTAATAAATTTTAAATTATATAAATTCTTGACATGTTCAATTAAAGAAATTTTTTATTATTTATTGAAAATAATAAAAATGTCTGATATAAAAAACCTTGAAGACTTCTCTCAAATCGAAATAATTCATAAATTAAAAAACGTCACATTCATTGGAGAAGTTCATCCTGAAAAGTCAGACGATTATCAGATTTATCAACTCGCAAAATCTTTGAGAGAGCAGTATAAATCCTGCTTATTTTCGTGTTTCAAAACAGAAATTCTCATCGAAGATTATAACATTTCAACAAATATCCAAAATAATTTAACTAATTTACCTAATTTAATAAAGTATGAAAATCACCTTTCCTTTATTGCAAACTATCTTGCAAAGAATCATTGCAATGTGACAAAATGTGATTATAGAAAAAGCTTTCCTTTTTACCTTTCCATCATCAATAAAAACATCAACGACATTGCTAATATTGTTTCTAATGTCTCAAAAATCATTGAGCATATCGAGAAGAGAGAGTTCCCGTTAATGATTATACAGCGCATAAAAGATATGAACAACTCCATGAATTATTTTAATCTTGAAAATAATGCTCCTCTAATTCGCATCATCCGTTCCATCATAAACAAAAATATTAATGGCAAATCTTATCGTATCGTATTAACAAGATCTTTTAACGAACTCAAGTCTGCCTTAATTGTGTTTATGGGATTGCCACAAAGTATGCAAATAAATGCAGAGATGTGGAACGATTTGAAACGAGCATTTGAAAAATTTTGCGATATATTTCCACTATTTTTCAGTTTTATTATTGAATGGGTTTTCTTATTTTATATGGAGAAGTACAAGCGTTCTAATGTTGTTGTATATGCAGGATCTCAGCATATTAAATCCCTTATTGAATCATTAGAAAATAAAGAGAAACAACACAAGCTGTATAAACACTTGGACATTTAATAAAAATAAAAATGGAATTTATAAAATTTTTATTTTTATATCTTATTGTTTACATGATATATCTTGAAACACATCCTGGACTTGGTAATATTTGGCTGAGAACAGGAGCAGATAACGAAAAACATTTTTGTTTACGTGGATTACTAAGTACTGTATTTGCTCCTTTAAGAATTTTAGAGTTATGGCTTCCACATAATTGGGATATTAATTTTATGTTTGGTTTGCTGATTCTATTTATCGTTTTTTATAAGGAGATTAAGCACACTCTATCTTCTTTTTATAAATTTTTTGCCACATGCGACAATAACGAAAAATGTCATAATTATTCAACTTTACAGAATCCACAACGTTGAAGACTTGTTCTAACTGTGTTTTATCAATATCACCATTTCTTCTTACACAAATAAATGACAATAAACATGCCAAGGGATTCTTATATTTTATATCAGGAATCTTGTCGCTTTTAGCAAGCATATCCTCAATTGCATTTTTCAAATTTATTTTTTGCAAAGATAAATGAAGTTTATTAGAATAAGCAGAAATGGTTGTTATTACTTTGAACAAGTCAATGTCTGATAGTTCTCCAAAGTTTATTTTTTGATTCTTATCACTGTACAACATTTTTATTTGTTGTAATGATGTTAATGGTCCACCATATAAATCTTTCATAGAAAATGGCAAGTTCTTATCTGTAAATTCTAAATAATCTCCCTCATTTACTTGTTCATATTGATTGTCAAATAACGATTCTTCAAGTGCTTGTCCATCTCCCATATCGCCATCTTCTTCGTCTTCCTTTTCTTCTTTTTCATCTTCACTATCTATCTGTTCTTCTTCATCGTAATCCTCATCAGTAAAGAAACGTCTTTCTTCTTCGTATTCAAATGTTTGTTCATCCGTGTAATAATTCATTATATGTTATAATTAATAACATATAATAAAATTTGTTTTTATTGTTTTTATAATAGACAACTTACCTTTTTCAATCATTGTATAATCATTATATATAATTATCTAAAACATACTCTTAATTCTTTTTTACTGTTTTTCGCATTAACAATACATTTTGTTTTACTATTTTCTTCCTTGTGGTGTTCTCCATAAAACTGGTCATAGGTATTAAATGTTTTTATATCTCCAGTTTCATAGTCTACATGAGTATAGGACAATATTTTTGAAGGATTTTCAAGCACCCATGCAACAAATGTATTAATGTTTTCAGGATCTTCTTTTAAGAATGATGATAAGTTTTTTGGGAAATAGGTATTGCTGTAACCAATAAAGTGTAGAGGAGTTGTTAGATAATCTACAATTCTGCAATGGGGATGATGACCACTTACTAAAACAGTATTACAGGATTGTAGTTCATTGTGTAAAAAAGTGTTATCGAGCAGGTTATTAGGAATTGCAGTTGAGATAAAGTATTTTAAATTTCTTTCTGATCGTAGATTCTTTCCACACTTGTCGTAAAAGAACAAGCAGGAAGAGTCGAGATAGGGTTTATTAATTTCTTCATAGTTATTTGAAAAGGTAATGATGTCGGCAGTGTTG
>Ga0214923_10005417_pt1 | contig 14839 bp, 17 predicted proteins | sample LL1510_MetaG_FD_177993 | JGI IMG/M metagenome (GOLD analysis project Ga0214923, IMG submission 177993) | Freshwater microbial communities from Lake Lanier, Atlanta, Georgia, United States - LL-1510 | ecosystem: Environmental > Aquatic > Freshwater > Lake | place: USA: Georgia | collected... | reverse complement strand
TTTACAATGCTTCCTACAAGAGCCTTTTCAGTAAGTTTATCATAATTGATGACCATCCCCCTCAGACGTTCCTTGGCCTTCTCATAATTAACATGGAACCATGAAGATTCTTTAATTATCCACTGATTGACAGAATCTCCTCTCACCGGTTTAACTTCTCCGGGAAGTAAATATGAATTATCTTTGTTTAGAAAATCCAAATGCCCGCTCCAATCTGAGGCCATTATGGGTTTTCCGCTTAAAGACGCGAGAAGAAGTGGGTGCCCATATCCTTCACCATGAGTAAAGCTTACGTGACACTTCACCTTCGTATGGTTAAACAGAGCGTTCATTTCTACGTCAGACAATTCCCCGTGAAGAAGATATATGTTCGGAAGATCACCGGAGACTTGAGATTTGATTGCATTTATTCTTCTCAAGCACTCATGTTTATCAACCTGAGAAAAGGAGACACCGCTCGTTTTGAGTATCAATGCGGGCATATTTTTCTGATTTGCAAATGCTTCACAAAAAGTCTTGATTAACATACCTATATCTTTTCTGTCACTGAATAATCCGTTGCTGTGTGTCCATTGTCCGACAAAGAGGAAACAAAAATCTTCTTTGATAGACGAAAGTTCGGAATCCAGTGTCGGACACGTCTCATCCGTCTTCTTGTAGATAGAAGTGTCGGCACCCCAATGAACCACTTCAATCGGTTTTTTCAACCGAATCTCTTCTTTAGTTCCATTTGGATTCTGTTTAGTCAAAACTGTCTTCTGGAAGACGTCTTTTACGAAATTGGATAAAACAAAATTAGCGGTCATTCGATTCATCCCTTCTATCCATTCTCCCGGAGGAACCGTTGTTTCTATCCCAGCTGTCATGCCGATGTTCACCTTGGCAGGAGTTTGATATTCATTTGGTATCGTCATTTGAATGAATACCTCCGGTTGTTTCTGCAAGGGTTGTCTAAGGATTCTATTAAACAATTCGATATCCTCGGGAGTTTCCATATCGGAGATTGAAGTCTTCGACGGACATCCTCCCCATCTAGTAGGAACGATCTTCAGGTCAAATTTATTATATCTTAATAAGGATTTGGCCATGGCCAACGACCATTCTCCGTATCCGCTTCTAGTGAAGAGAGCAGACTGTAAAATGCATACTGGTTTGTTCATATAAATTGTTTTTCTCTTTCTCTAACTTGATCCAAATATCTCTTTGATACAGGAACGGTGTCTTTTATATTTAAAGCTAACCGTTCCACCATTGTTTCGGGTTTCTTATCAGTGCTTCCGAATCCACCAGTCCTATCAGTGGAATCGAGCACATCAACTAAATGAAAACCGGGCCGTTCTACCACAGTGACCTTAATTTGAGCAACCTTGTCACCTTTCTTATATATTTTTGACAAGTTTGGTTTTCCAACTAAAGAACTTCCATCCAATACAATGTAATCCTCTGGTTGCCAAACATAATTAAATCTCACGAGAATTTCGTTTCTGTAATCTGTGTCGATTAATCCTACCGAATTTGCCATTGAAAGATTGTATTTTGATATGGATGATCTCGGCATCAAAAGTATATCGTATTCAATTTTTTCTTGACCTAATGGATAAAATATACTCTTTGGCTGTGGAGACACAAATAACCCCGTTCTATACTGGATGTAATCTATCGAAAGATATCCCCCATCGAGGCGTTCCGACTTTGTTCCCACAATCTCTGGTTCTGATATAGAAGTTATATCATAACCGGTTGATTTGTCAGTCCCTCTGGTTGGCAAAAGAGTTTCACCCTGAAACGTCTCGTTTTTTAATACTTGAATGGTCATCTGTGGCATAAGATATCGGTCTAAAGTTGTGATTTCAAGTTATTTTACACTCTTTTAACTCTTCACGGATTTTTATTATGTCAATCTTCGGTATTTCAAATCCCAAACTATTGTCCGGCATTTGGTGCCCTACATATTCTTTATCAGAGTGTAAACTGAATCTTGATCTTGGTGAAAAATTTTCTAATGTGTAATCCATAGCCCGTATAAATTGTTGTGCCAGATTTGTGTGGTTTAATCCACCTTTGCCCAATGCCCATTCACGGCCAACTGCACCACACTCGGTACATTTCTTCTTTCCGGCCTCAAACCAATACATCATAGCTTCCGCGACGTCTTCCCATTTACATAAATCATCGAATATGTAAGGCGTTGGTGGAGATCCTTGAATAACTCGTGTAACTGGCCAAATAGGTTTGGCCCACACTCCATGACGGGTAAATTTCTTAACATTGTTTGAACCAAAATCTCGGGAAAATTCTACAGGATTTCCATCGTCGTCCAATTGTCCGATTTGATCCTGCAACCCTCCGGTGACGTTGACGATCACAGGAGTTCCTGCCATGATAGATTCAGCAACACTCAATCCAAACCCTTCATTGGAGCTAACGTTTATCGTAACATCAGCCATATTGTATAAAATATTCATTTCTTCCGGAGAGTATCTGTTTTCTAGAACAATATAATTTATCCCCTTTAGAAAAGCTTCTCCACAAGCATTCAGATCAGTTCCCGCGTCTAACACCTTCTCTGTATGAAGCACCAAAACACACTTATCAGATTTCTCTTTGGGAAGATTGTCGCAAAAGGTTCTAAATGCCAACATTATGTTAGCCGTCCTTTTTCGATTAATATTCCGACTGTTGTAAAAGAACATGAAATCATAGTCTTTGTTCTTGAATATATTCTTACGGAACTTGTTTAGAGACGGATCCGAATCTTCAATCGGTTTGAATACCGTTCCATTGATTCCGTGTGGAAGATAATGTAGTAAATGTTTTCCTTTTATTGGCATATGTTTGTATATTTTAAGTCAAGTTTCCATCTTTATCAAAATTACCTTCTAATGTAGAACAATTTTCTGGGCCAAGCACCCACTTATTTATGTTCATCGTCTGCTTGCTTATACTGAAAAGTGCGTCACAACTCTCATAAAACGGACGATTCCACATTGGGAAGGGCACAGAATCCCAAATATTTAGGTATGTCAGCGGTATCTTCCGTCGAATCTTTCTTTCGATTTGATACAACCATCCCCAAAATCTCGGGTCGGTGAAGTGCATCAACGCGTCGGGCTTTTCCATATCCATTATTGAAAGAAGCATATCTTCGTTTCCATACCCATCGACAGGATATAATTTTAGATATGTCTCTTCCTTTTTAGTTTTGGAAAATTCAGCTGCGGCTTGGGACATATCTACAACTTTTCCCGCCTCTGGGTGGTGAATAGCTCCGGCGATTTGGACCCAATCGTAATGGTGGATAGTGTTAAGAACAAGTTCCCGAGATTGGCATGCGACACCACTGAACATACGTAAATCGTCGGACAAAAGTAATATCTTTTTCTTTTTCATATGGTCTATTATGGTTGAGCAGGAACAGATCCAGCTGTGTTGTATTCCTCAATTATAGATTTGATCTCTTCCTCAAGTTCTTTGATCTTTTCCTTGTACCCGGCATTGACATCTTTCTGGTCCTTCTTTGTGTGAAGGAGAGATTCGGTGAGTTCATAAACCTTCGATTCAGCTTGTGCTTTTGTCATTTTCATAATTTGATATCCTATAACTTCCACTTATGGCTTGAAGAATGGCTTTTTCAACGAAACGATTCATTTTAAATCCGTTCTCGTCGCAAAATTCACGGAGAAGATCTCGGATAGAAACCGATACTTGTATTGAAGTTTTATCTCCTTCTGTAACCATTATGAGGATACATATTGAATGAGATTAGAAAAGATTAGAAAAGATTAGAAGCTCAATTTTTATATTGATATCCACACTTTAATAGAGTTATATCAGGTTCATCCCGCAGTTTATTTCTATAAGGAGACATAGATATGTTCACACCCCAACCAAGGAAATCCATTAAGGTTTCTTTGGATACAAACCCTTTGTGCTTAATCAATTTTAAAATATCATTGTAACGAGGAGTGTCCTTGGTCAGTTTATCAAATTTGAAGATATCCCACCCTCCGAACCACTCTTTAACGGTATTTTTCCACATAAGTCTGTCAGCAACAGATTTTAGTGTTGATGTATGAGTTTTTCTGAAATCCGGTTCATCCAATATTTTGTCTATTTTTGAAAGAAAATCGTTATCAGTTGTAAAAAACAAGGGATACTCAGCACCTACCATCTCAGGATAACACAGCCGTTTAGGCAGCAAATACGGAAGTCCTCTGCTCATACCGTCGGTAGCGGATATCGACCATGCACTATAATCCTTGAAGAACCCCACACCGACGTGCATCTGTTTAAGAAAATTTGTATATTCTTTTCTGTTCAAACATACCTTCTTTATATAGGGACGTTCCTCTTCCGCCAATGTCACATACACCGTGAAGTCTTGACGTTTTTCATAAAGTCTATCCATAGATTTTAAAAAGTCGTTCCACCCGGTATACTCGTTTGGCCTATGGTTGAAAAGTATCGATTTAGGTATTAAATTTGTGTTATCTCCTATATCAGAGTCGGTACCCAAGTAATGAGGTTGAATTATCCGATTCAAATCTTCTAATACAGACTCGGAGTAGAATTTGGAAGATTTTTTGATAATAAGTTCCTTTAACCAAAGAGAATTTACCCCACACTCTTGCATCTCAAGAGTTCCAGCTATGTTATTCAAAAACACCGTTTTAGAATATGCAGTGTTTTCGGGAACTTCGTACCAATGGCAGTATCCGACAAATTTCGGTCTTATGTTGGTTTGATTGTTGAACAGGTTTGATAATTGCAAAGTGTGTTCCGGCAAATGACTGTAAACTATGTCGTAGTCATTCTTTCTCCAATCTATGAGATTCATCACTTTTTTAAAGTCGAAATTTATTCTCATGGAGTTTGGATACGTAGGAAAATCTAATATAAGTTGTTCCGTGTTTGAGAATTTTAAACTCTTCACCTCTTTCGGAGTCACAATTGACCAAAATATACCAGGAACTATTTGATTCACTTCACGTATCACGTTGGATAACACGACCACGTAGGAATCTTTCTCCAAATCCTCAGAGTAGGTTATGTTTGGCCAGACCAAAATTCTGTATTTGGCCTCTACTTCAGGAACAGCGTAATCAAAAAAATCGTTCATGTTGTGAGTTCTCGTTTCCAATTATTGACCAATGGCTTGACAAATACAATTTTTTTCTTACTCTCAGTCACCTTGTATCCGCTTCCGTTATGTTCCCCCAAATATTTTCCATATATCTTCAAACATTCCTCACGGTTCTCTCTGGCTAATCTTCCCCTCTCGCCGCTTTCTTTTGCCCACAAAAGCAGTGGTGATTTTTGGATGCTTGAACCAGACGTCATCCCCACTTCAATCCAGTTGTCGCTTCTATAACAACTACCATTCCTTGTCTGGTGTCCATCTAATTCACATTCCCTATCTGGTTGGACAAACGTTTCTAATAGAACAAGCTTATCGCCATACCTTTCTAACCAATCCCTAGAACCAGCCTCACGTAACATTCTGAGACACATACTAGCTGCGTTCTTGACGGTTATATTATTTCTAACTAAACAAAATCGGCTATTGTTGGCGACACTATTTAAATGTTTCATTTTAGTCTCATTGTCCCACCCAACGAATTTATCTCGACAGGCTACCGCTATAGTTGCACTGCTTAAACCTACAGCTCCTATATGGTTTCCACTACTCCCCTCGTAAACTAAATATCTTAGATTTCTTGTAGGAGAATCCTTGTATTTCACATAAGAATGATGTTCGTTTATTGTGTCTCTAAATAACTTGTTTTGAACGGAAGTTTCACACTTAACAAGTAGGATCTTCTCTTTTGATTTTTCTATATCAAAAAATACATCTCCATTGTTATATAAATTCTCCATCATATTACCGATTTTAACACATCCGCCACAATTTTCCTCAATCTCAGATCATTTCGAGCTGACTCATAAGATCCTGTGCGAGTATTTTCCCACTCCACCTTAAAATCGCTTATCTTTTTAAGCATGGGGTCATTTTCCGCCTCGTCGGCAGAGGCAGGTTCCGTGTATATTTTCCCAGAGTCAGACGATTCGTATTTTGATAGATGAACCAACTTTCCCGACAGTTCCGTCTGTATCCAGTATGCTTCGTCATTAGCATATTTTGCGAAGCGGACGTCGCTAACAAAACATACGTCGGCGGATGAGGAACGTATCTCGGGATCCAACATATCTATCCAACACCTTCCTTTTGACCACTTTCGTTTCACTCCACCATACCATATGAGAAAAGGTCTAAATATAGACTTATCCTCCGTTACTTCTGACCAAACGTTCATTCCCAATTTGGTTTTTAAAAAATCCTCACAATCACGTTTTAAATATGTGGCTAACGCAAATGTTTGTGTGGATAACCCATATTCTTCTTTTAAGATATCTGATGATATATCACAAAACAAATTTTTTCCAACTCTAGCATAGCCAGAAATTCCTATATATTTAGTCTTCATCTCTATTTAAAATCTTTTCTGTTTCTTTATCCGACAATCCGTATCCTTTGCAGATCTCGACCAACGATTCTAGTCCATTTTCTATGGATGTCAATACCTTACAGTAATCGTTTGCTTCTAATTTGCTCACACCATATTTCATCGAAACATAATCGACAAGTTGGTTGTTAAACTTTTTGTTTTTACTTTTTACATACGGTGTAAATTTGACGGGATTTACTAATGCACAGGCTACTTTGTAAAATGATTTACTATCCATTTTATCAAAAATTTTGGTGAGATAGGATACCTCTGTTATACACGAACTGTCCATGCTTAAAAACCTACAAATCATGTAATGATTAAAAGATTTCTTGTCCCCTTCAGACAACGAATCGAAATACTTCGGGTTCTTGACATTTCGTATTTGATTTACATGGTCAAATAGAGTTTTATTCTTTGGGCCATCTTCTGTCGAACTTTTCTTTTTTGTTTTTGCCATATCGGTTTAAAACAGCAGACTTATTGAGTGAAGACTGTATCACGTTTATATGTGAGTTCAAAGAACTTATATCTCTCCTAAAGATTTTATTATTTTCATCTTGATTCTTTAGATTAGTTTCAATGGAAAATTTATACTGGAAAAAGATGTATGCCGAAAGTCCTGCGACTATCGGCATACATTTTGGAAACAACCAACACACTAAACAGACAATCAACGGAATTAAAATTCTTTTAATCAATTGTCTGTCTCTTGGTTAGGCTCGAGCAGCTAAAACGTTGGCCTTAGCCAAGACGTTTCTGAGGACCCGAAGTTCTTGTCCGGAAATATCAACTCGGTCGGTTGCTGTTCTGAGAGTCAATCTGCTTCCCTGCTTAGCTCCACGGAACGTCTGTGACACAAAGGCCTCAAAATTGCCAAAGGTGTCATATACGAATGCTGTGCGGTTCTTCTTGTTTTTACGTGTGATCATATGTTTTGTTTGTTTATTGTTTCGACGTTAACAACTGTGTTATATCGAATTTATGTTTAAGACATTAACATCTCTAAAACAGGTTGTCAACCAAATTTCTAAGATTTTGTTTCTTATATTAGTCGAATTTGTATAATACCCAGGGTTTGGCAAATCCCGCAAACTCGTCATTTTCAGGGGAGAAATCTCCAAAATTTTCTTCCTTTTATACTACTCATATACAATATAAGTAGTAAAGGTATTTAAGAGAAATGGGATTTACTCGAAAAACTCTTTGTGATGTTCCATTACTGGTTCTTTGGTGTTTGGTGGTTTTATTTTCATAAATTTTAATATTTTAACTCAAATTTTTTCATGGCTTCATCTTTTCCCTTAAATTCAAAATCTAAATCTACAAAATCTTCATTTAAATACTCAACAGGAAATTCAGTGGCGAATTCAGCGTGAGCTCGTGAGTTTCGTAAAGAAATATCAGTTCCGCTAAAATGAAATAGTGGTTTAAATGACCCCCACGTTTTTTTACAAAGGTCATATGCATCTTTCTCAGAACAACCATCTGGATTATTGATGTGATGTAAATTATCATACGTTATCGGTATTTTGGATTTAGAATGAATTAAATCAACAAGCTTTACTACCGACCAACTATTTTTTTTATCTTCATTCTCTAAAACCAATCTATTTCTTACAGAAGGAGTTAGCGAATTGTATATCGACAAGAATCTATCACGTATGGATTGTATAGGACTGCCTTTAAAACAGTTCATATGAATGTTTATTGGACTTGAATAATCTTGAGCCAAACCAAGCATGTCCATTATTTTTCCATGAAGTTCTAAATCAATTAGAGATTTTTCCACTACAGATTTCGTCGAACTGGCAGGAACAACATACTGATCTGGATGCATACTGCACCGAACATTCAGTCTTTTTATTTCTTCGGAACACAACTTAAATTCGGAAAGTATTTCATCAAAATTTTCAAACTCATATGGATTTATATTTAACTCTTTTAAAGACCATAGGGGGACTATTCCACTTCCAATTCTATAGTTCCACCCATTCTTATGACAGTGTAAAACAGCTTCTCTTACAGATTTTATATTCTTCAACGTTCTATTCGACAATTCTTTTATCGCATCTTTTCTATTATGAAACGATAGAAACTTTTTTCTAGTCATTGTCGAAAATTTTATCTTATCATTAAGACGAGAAAGGCAGCATAGACCCAATTTTTTATTGTATTTCATTTTATTCAAAAAAATCTGCGCTTCTTTCATTTTCTGTGGATCTTGTTAAGATACGAGTTCCGGATTGGGTCTGAAGTTTGGTGGGACAAATGTAAAATTTCCCAATTTTGTAGTCGGCATAAGCAACCGTTCTCATTTGATAGTAGACTTTTACAAGAGAGTCGTCGGAGGTTCTGAATTCGATGTAGTATATACGGGGATCACTCAGTCTAAATAATTGGTTCTCCGGTATATGAATATTTATGTGAAGTATATTCTCAGGATTAAACTCTACATATGCCCCTCGCCCGCCGAAGACTACTCGGTTATACCCCTCAGCGACTAGAAGTCCACTATCGGTTACAAACCTGGAGGTGTTGTCACCCATTTCGGGTATTTGTATTTGTTTTTTATCGTCCGACTTCATTTAAATATTTCTCCTTAGCTTCTTTATATGACATACCTATCATATCATTGTAATAGAGAATGTCACTTTTTAATTTCCCCTCAGACTTTAATTTCTTATATCTATCTATGGCTTTGGGCCTCCACCAATCTAAAATTGCTGGGCGTCCGCTCTTGTATAAGGGTTTAAGTTTTAAATCGGATTCGGACACTTTGTTACAAAGAAATTCTCGTGTGTTTTCATAAAAAGAACTATAATACGTTCCACGTTCAAACCCGTGAACATAATCAGATGATTTTATACCCAGTTCACTAAATATTTTTGATATGACTCTCTGTTTTGCTCCTGTAACAGGTCCGGAGACACCTTCTCGTTGTTCCATCATTTCTTCGTATTCTTTAGAATGATTTTCTTGTAACCAGTGGTGCCAAGTGGAATAAACGTCGTCATCGGGCTTTATAGGCATCTTTCCCGCGCTTGTTCCACATTTATGCCACCACTTTAAACTGTTATACATACTGTAACTTCCATATAAACTCGTGGTTGTCATCCCCGCCATTACAGCATTGTATTGTTTTTTCCACACATCTCTAACTACATCTGTAGTAACTAAACACGCACAGAGTTTTCCGCCTAGAAAATTGTAGCCAAATGGTTGGGTCGACATTATACAACTCCCTATTGCGCTATTATTTATACGTTTCTCCCCCTTTAATCTATCGTCGGATGTCCATCCGATGTAAAGATCTCTATCAGTTATGGCTATGACATCACTAGAAACCGATATTCCTCCCAGTATTCGTTTTTCTTCCGACCCGTCGTGGATTATCAGCTTCAAAAATCTTCCAGGGGTTTGACTGAACTCCATCGTGTGACAGAACAACCGTATCATCAACCAATCGTTCTCTGAGGTCGTGTCGACAAGTTCTATCGTGGGCGACATAGATTCTATTTGATTGACGGTTTCCTTTTCGTCGTTTATATCATTTGGTTTCCAAATTTTAGACTTAGTTACAGATGAGTTTGAGACGAAACTTTTATAGGATTGTAATTCATACCATTTCTTGTAAAAAGTCTGTTCGTGAACGTCCATAGATTTTAGAAAATTCATATTGTCTATGAAGCGTTTCTTTTCCAGTTCGTAATCAAACTCAATTACGTCGAAAAAATCAGTAGGGGAGCTCATATTTATTCTACAATACCATGACTTTCAAAAAGATCAACGTAAAAGAAACAGTTTTTCATTATATAGAAATAGACTCAGTTAATTGTGTTTTATTTGATTCCGAATTAGACGTTCCTATCATTAGGGGAAGCAAAAATCGAGTAGCTGCAGTAATAAAAAATCTGAGTCCTTCTATAAGAATAAATTACTACACTACTAATGAGGAATATATAAAAATAGGAAAGATATATGAAAAAAGAAAGGGGCACTAAATAAGTGCCCCTGTTTTGATTTTAACTTTTCTTTATTAGGCGGTTACGGCCTGTTCAACGGCGGATGTGGACGTTTCGACGTTGGAAGTGTTAGAGCCAGTCTTGATATCAACTACATTGACAGAATATTTCTCGTTCAACAGAACGCCTGCCGCGTTGATGGCTGCCCAAGTTTCTTTGCTGACAGGTGTGGTTGCCATGATGATAGATGGGCGCCCTTTCGGTTGGTGGAGAGTTCCCACCTCCACAATCTTTCCAGCGGCAACCAACTTCTTCACTCGAACACGAAGGGTGATGGGAACAAATCCCTTGTTGAATTCTTCGTAAAGAGATTCATTTGTATAAAATCCACTTTCTGGCAACGTAACATCCAACTTAGTCCGATTCTTGCGACCAGTCTTAGTTGAAGTTGAGGTTGTCGATTGAGTTGTTGTATTAGTTGTTTGTTTCATAATTTTTTATTATACCTACAACTTAATCTTATCATAAGAAGTGGCACTGTCAACCAGTAAAATTAAAAAAGTTAATCTTTTTTCAAAAACATAGCATTCAAAGTATTGGATACTTTTATAACATTATCTACATCTACAAATGATGCATCTTTACCATACATTTTTTTGAAATCTTTCTTTAGAGGTTCCGACAATTCTTTTCCACCCGGTTCTATAAAATATGAGAGTATTTTATATCCCCTACTACGAATCTCCGTGACTTGTGTTCGAGTGTGTTCTACAGCTGGTTCTCCAATATATTCGATGGGGTCTTTCCGATCTCCCGAAAAACATGGCTGTCCATCAGAAAAATTTAGGAAATATCTATCTTCTCCAAATTTTTTGGGTGGCAAACTGTCAAGTATAGCTTCAAATGCAAGACCCTCAGGAGTGGTATTAGATGGAGATAATCTTTTGAAATGTGTTATCACTTTTTTGATAGAATCTTTTTCCGAGTCATAAGCCAATACTACGTAGGGGGTTTCGCCCGACGGCGTTCTCAGTGTTGTCCTAAAACTTACTGTTGTATGTATATTAGAAATCATAGACGTGGCTTTGCAGATGGCTACTACGCACGTCAACGTCTTTGACCACTTTTTCCCTGCCATGGAAGAACTAGCATCTACCGAGATATGAAGAAACACTTTATTGAACTTATCACTTTTTATCGTGTAAAATATGTTTTCATACCCACAACCCAGTTCAGAAAGCAATCTTCGGTCTATCTTTCCGAAGGCCTGTCTATTGTATTTGGTCAATTTTATCTCATTGCGTATCTGCAGTCTTTTTCCTAACATCCGACCCATAATCAACCCATCAGAAACAGATTTTTCGTTAAGAGACATTTTTCCCGTTATTCCTAAACCACACGTATACATGGGAAAATTTGAATCATCTAACAGTTCGTTGGTTAGTTTTTTAACAACTACACATTCAATTCCTTTAAAATTCTCTTTCTTTACTGGGAAAGATTTTCCTACTCGGACAAGAACCATTCCGCTTTTGTCTATTGAAGATATGGAACATTCTTCATCAGCTTTCAATGTGGATTTTTTAACATCTCCGTTAATAAACGACTTTTGTCTTTCTATAACTTTATTTAATTTATCCACATCCACAGATGAGTCGTCGCCTCTCCCTGATTCCAGATCTTCCTGATCTTCAGATTTATTGGAATCCACGACAGCGTTCTCTGCGTCGTTTCCACCTATGTCGTCATTTTCAGTCTCGTTTGACTCTGGTGATTCATCGGAGTCGGGCGTGTTTTTGGATTCATTTTTCTCTACAGAAGGATCTGATTCTTCGGTGGGGCCCTTCGTATTTTTCTTAGAATCTCCCGCAGAACCATTTGATTCACGACCTTTTTTTTGTTTTCCAAGATTTTCCAATATTATCTTAGTTATTTTTATAGCTACATCAAACCTATCATTTGGAGTTTTGAGTCTAAGAACGGTGGGTATATCTATGATATTATATATCTCATAGAGGCCCGGTAAAGCAGATAGATCGGTTGCCGGGTTTGTGAAGTTTATTATTCGGAATTCATACGCTGCCAAACTTGGAAATCTGTAGATATTTGATTTTAACGCGTGAGAATTGGATTCTAAATTAAAATACCTGTCATATAAGGATATGTAATATCCTCTGTATCCAGGAGCATCCATATAAACCAACGAATCTATGTATCGGTCTTCTACATAATTCAACATTGTTTTTACCAGTTCTGCTACCCTAGATTTTGTTATATTTTTCTTTACCGCTAAATCATAAATGTCACGAGGAGTTCTTTGCCACAGAGTTTTTAGTATCAAAAAATCGCTATTGACTATATGAGCAGCTTCGTGTAGTGAAAGACCTACAGCAACATCAAAATCTTTTTTATTGCGGATGGTTGGTGAAAGATAGACCACCTCTCCGTCAGTTGCGTTCTTATTTTTCGTATTAAAGTATACCGGAATTCTTTTGTTTGTAAGAATGTTTACAAAATTGCTTATCGCTTTTCGATACTGTGCCAATCGAATTAGATGTAAATACTCTGTGGGTTGGTCGTCGTGAGTCCCATCAACATCCATCCAAAAATCTGAGTATACCGTCTCCATAATCAAAAAGGAACATTACTGTTATTTACGGTCGTTGATGCTGTGGGTGTGTTTCCCGATTTCGTGTTTTTAAATAGGGTTTTTGGGAGATTTTTGTCCTCGACATATTTCTGAACAAGCTGTTTCACATAAGTTCTTTCACTATCTGCACCACCTTCTTGTTCAAAATTCGGATATATCACATTCTCCGCGATCTCTAATAAATTAAAACCATCACATAAAAGTTCCGCCATCTCAACCGTATCTCTTGTTGATAAGAAGTTTGTGAGTTGAGCGTCGTCTTGTTTTAGTGCTTTTCGGGTATGATCTGCTATCTCGACGAGATGTTTAAGAGTTTCCAACAAATCATCATCCTTAATGTTAAACCTAGTTTTCAATAACTCAAATTCACTTTTAATATCAAGCGGTTCCATCTCAATTTTGACACTAAATCTGTTCATTAACGCTCTGTCCATGACTTTTGTAGATGTATATTCGTTTCCCACGTTCGCAGTCGCTATGAACGAAACCCCATCAGCAACATGAACGACTTCACTGTCTCGTTTTTCGTCAAGCCGTAAGTATCTTTGGAGATCGTCAAGGACAGTCATTAAAATGTTCCATGCATCTGGGTGTGCACGAGAGATTTCATCTAAGAGAATCACCGATCCAGGAGTTCTTATTGCTGTTACAAATGTGGATTCATTAAATGTCGTCCCCTCGGATTTATCGAAATGTGTATTTCCTATTAAAGCGCTTCGGGGATCTTGTGTGCTTCCAAGATTGAAATAGAAAAATTGTTTTTCAGAAACCAGAGATGCTGCTACACTTTTTGCTGCTAAAGTTTTTCCGGTGCCGGTTGGACCAACTATAAGAACGTTTTTTGCACGCAAAACACTTCTACAGAGATACTTCCACTTCAAATCGCTTATTACGAGAGATTTTGGTATCGATGATTTGCACTCAGAAAGTTTGTTTCTTATATCTATGGGTTGTTTCATCTAAACCAATCTATCACAGATGATTTAAGAAGTCAACCCAAGAATTAAAACAAATCACTTCTTCTTGATTTTCTTTTCAGGAAGTTTAAGTTCTTTACCTTTACCACCCTTCAAAACGTGTTTCTTTTCTTCCTTATCCTGTTTCGGAAAAACATATTTCGCTTTCCCCGAATCACCATCATGTGAAGATTGTCCCTTCACATCACCTACTTCGGCAAGTGGTTGATCAGGAAGATCAGCCTCTTTTTCTACATCTTTCTTGTTATAATCACAATCTTCCTTCTTTGTGTCATTTATCTTTTTGATGTCATTTATCTTAGTGGATGGAAGTTCTGATATTTTCTTGGTTTCATCTTCGACCTGAGACGCGGCTTTGTTGAATGCCGTCTGTTTGTAGTCTAATACTTTATCATCTAACTTTTTCTTCAAGTAATCTTTTACACCCTTCAAGTCCAAATTCATCTTTTTCTCCCGATCTGTTCCATTTTTTATGAAAATTATATCAAAAGAATCCTTCATCATCGGACGAATTTCGATTTGAGTTGGAGAACAACCACCGACTTCAAAGTTTCCAGATTTATTCTTTTTCAAAGAAAGGTTTTTGTTCTGTTCTTTAAGCATTCTTAATACCGACTTCATAGATTCTTCAATCGACTTAGAATCCTCGTTTTTAACTTCTTCGATAGCCTCTTTAATGATCTTTTTTAATTCAGACAACTTTGATTCTTGAAGCTCGGTGTTTCCTACAAAACCTTCGTC